>Ga0214542_1002081_pt1 | contig 41426 bp, 29 predicted proteins | sample CNSS1metaG_FD_160096 | JGI IMG/M metagenome (GOLD analysis project Ga0214542, IMG submission 160096) | Root nodule microbial communities from cowpea collected in UCLA plant growth center, Los Angeles, California, USA - CNSS1 | ecosystem: Host-associated > Plants > Roots > Nodule | place: USA... | reverse complement strand
AAAAATAATTTTATATTATATATATATATATATATATATATATATATATATATATATATATATATATATATATATATATATATATGTATGAAAAACATGATAATGGGTGTCACGTGACGTTTAGACCCACACTAAAAGAAATAAGAAAAAATATTTTTTTTATGATTTTTAGAGCAAAATATTTGTAAATATTAAAAAATAATGTCCTTAACAGTAAATGCCAAATTTATGTGAAAAAAAAACACATGTAAACTATTAAAAAAATATAATAAAAATTGAGAATTCACAAATCAAAAGAAAAACAAAAATAGGAGTACCTTGAAAACTCTTGAATTCCTCTTTTTCTCTATCAATCTCACTTTCCTTTTCTTTACATTACAACTACCTTTTCTCCTCTCTTTTTTTCTTTTTTACTACCTCCTTCAACATGGTTTTATTTTTTCATAAGAGAGATAAAAATGACATGTATATGTGTGAGTGGGAATGTGGAAGAATTACGTATGTGTGTAGGAATTATTCTTTTTATCCCTTCTCATATGACATGCTGAGTATTTATATTCATACATTGCATTGTAATAATGTAATCTTATTCTTATTTATAATGAACAATAAAAAGAATGAATTGGTCATGATAGCAACATATTACGAGAATCAAATCATAGCAAATCAAGACACAATAATTATCATCATCAGTAATATTGATTCTAATCATTATAAGAGATGTTGCTTCTAAGTATTAGAATCATATCACTATTTCATGAACAAAATGTTGAAAATAAAAAAATAAGAGTGAAAATATCTTGGGTTGTTAGACTCATGAGAAGGGGTGTGATAATTAAAAACAAATTGTGTTCTTTCTTTTTTTTTTTCCTTTTTTTTTCTTCTCTCTTTTTTGTCTTTTTTGTGCTAAAATTAAAAATTGAAAATCTTTGAAGAAATTTTTTTTTCATCGTTTTTTATTTAGCATTAACTAAAAAACATTTTTTTAATTTTTATTTCTTTATTATTCACCTAGACAAAATTGGATGTTGGTGTTGACAAATATGAGATAAAAGATAAAAGATAAAAGATCAGAAATGAGATATAAGAGGTAAGAAGATAAGATATATTTTTTTTCCTTTTTTTTTTCTTTTTTCGTCTCTCTCATTTTTGTCTTTTTTCTACTAAAATTAAAATTTGAAAATCTTTGGAGAAAATTTTATTTCACGGTTTGCTATTCATCATTAACTAAAAAACATTCTTTATTTTTTATTTCTTTTTTTTCACCTGGACGAAATTGGGTGTTGATAGATATGAGATAAGAGATAAGAGATACGAAAAAAGAGATAAAAGATATAAAAGATTAAGAGATAAGAAATAATAGATAAGAGTTAAGAAACAATAAATAAGAGATAAAAGATAAGAGATAAGAGACAAGAGACAAGAGACAAGAGATGACATATAAGATGTAAGAGATAAGATATACGATATAAGAGATAAGAGATAAAACATACGAGATAAAAGATAAGAGATAAGAAAGAACAAAAATATTTTTTTGGTTTTAAGGGACCCCACAAGGTTAAGTGATAAGTGTAAGAGATAACAGATAAGAAGCAAGTGACAAGTGATAAGTGATAAGCGATAAGCAATAAGTGCTATGGGATAAGGGATATGTGATAAGTGTTATGTGATAAGTGATAAGTGCTAAGTGTTGAGTGATAAGTGATAAGTGATAAGTGACAAATGATAAGTGGTAAGTGATAAACGATAAGTGATAAGTGGTAAGTGATAAGTGATAAGTTATAAGTTATAAGTGATAAGGGATAAGTGATAAGTAATAAGCGATAAGCGATAAGCGATAAACAATAAACGATAAGCGATAAACTATAAGTGATAAGTGATAAGTGATAAGCGATGAGTGATAAGTTATAGGTAATAAGTGATAAGTAATAAGTGATAATTGATATGTGATAAGTAGTAAGTGATAAGTGATAAATGATAATTTATATGTGATAAGTGATAAATGGTAACTAACAAGAGAGAAGAGAGATAAGTTATAAGTGATAAGTGATAAATGATAAGTTATATGTGATAAGTGATAAATGGTAACTAACAAGATATAAGAGAGATAAGACATAAGAGATAAAAGATAAAAGACAACATATAACAGATAAAAGATATTGTCGCAACCAAAATCGCGACACGGTGAATAATCAAAAATAAAATTTGAAAAATTGAGTTTGGAGTCACCATCATAGTTTATTCTAGAACACTACGGAAAAATCAACAAGATAAGACAAGGTCTGCAAAAAACCATATTTTAGGTAGGGAGTTGGTTACATGTGGGGAAGGTATTAACATCCTCACAACGTTCGTCCTAAGACAATCCCTTTAATTAAATTCTAAAAAAGATGTGGTTTTTCAAAATGTTTGTTTTTCCCAAAAAATAATAATAAAAGAATGTACAAAAGAAACAAAAAGTAATTGTGTTGGTTTTTGGGTCCAACAAAGATTAATCAACGCTCCTATGTAGTATCTCCATTTATAATGGAGAATGAACACTACTAAAAAAACTCATATTTCTTGTCAATTTTGTTTTGAAAATTTGTTCGTAGAAAATACTTACAAATTTTGTTGAGAAAAAAAATTTACAAGAAATTGCTACCAATTTTCTTGCAAAATATTTTGTGTAAAACACTTTTCGCAACAAATTTTGTAGGAAATACTTGCAAATTTTATAATTTTGTAAGAAATTATTATCCACAAAGGAATTACCTGCCAATTAAAATTCTTAGAAAAAATGGTAGAAAAAAGTCTTTTCTTGCAAAAATTTTTAACAAATTTGCAAGAAAAATCCCATGTAATATGAAAATTTCTAGTAGTAGAAGGTTACGTGTAGGTCTTTATGATTAATCAATGCATGCATGTATGTATGCATACAGGTGTCACATAATGTCGTCTAGTGGGTCTCAAAGTGAATCAACCTGATTCAGAAGGGTTGGCTCACCACGAGTTGGGTTAAAATTGAGTGAGACCAACTCAACTCATTTTAACCTAGAAATTTTACTAACCGATTCAACCAACCATAGGTTGGTGAATTAAGTGGGTTGACTCACTAATCCATAAAAAAATAAAAATAAAAAATCAATCATTTTCAAATATTATTTGTAGGATGAAACAACTATGACATTTGTCGGATATTAAAATTTCTAGGATGTCATAGATATCATAAAATAGAAATAAATATAATGAAATCAGAGATTCTTTGTCTAGTTCAAAGATAAAAAATAAGTTGATTTCAGTTTAACTGAGTTCAAAATTGCTCGAACCCATATAACTTGTGGGTTAAGTGAGCTCAACTCGTTTTCGTTTATAATAAACAAAAATTTTAATTTTTAAATCCAGCCCACAGTGGCGGACCTTAGTTATGGTCCAAGGGGACCTTTGCCCCTAATTGTTTTCACAATATTCATTATATACTTTTATTTTTCTTTTATATATAATATATAATTAAATATTTTTTTAATACATAATATGTAATAATAGTTTTATTATTTTAATATACAATGCTTATTACAATATAATAAGATATTTTTATTGTTATAAAATTGTTAATAAAAAATTATTTTTTCAATAACAAAACTCAAATAACTATTAAATTTAAAATATAACCAAATATGAAAATATTTATAATGATTTTTTTACTTAAAGTTACTAATATTCTATTCAAGAGAAAACTAGATTTAAAGTTCAATTTTATTATTTATCGTTGGTGTTCTTAGTTATTTAAATTTGAAGAGTTCATCGATCATATTTGAATTACGTCAATTTTTTTACAATAATAAGAAATACATTTTACTTAATCTGAATTATATTTTTTGTAAATTTATCAAAATATGATTTCAAAATGAAATGGGAGATAATTTCATGCAGACAATATGATTATTTATATTAAAAAAGAAATAATTTTAAACTTTAGTTTTGATTTAATTATTGATGGATTCAAATAATTTAAGAGAAAAAGAATCGTTATATACAATTTTTTGGAATTATAATTATATTAAAATATATATTTATTTTTGTTGTATTGTCAATAATAAAATATATAAATTTTGAACATATTATGTGGCACTCCAAAATTTGTGGTGAAGATTTGTAGTTACCCTTTGTTTTGATATTTCTCATATAGTGCCTTATTTATTTAAATTTTTCATAAATTAAAAATAGATATTTTGTACAAGTGGTTTACCTTATTTCACATGTAAGCCAGCTAAGGAAGAAATGTTTTTTTTCTTGAAGGAAAATCTTTTAATTTTATACTCTAGGTTACATGTATGTACCATATCATGTATTGTATGATTAATTTTATTTAGGGCTCCCCTAAAAGTCAAATATAACAATTCTAAAATATTTATATTCACCTTCTCTGCTATTACAAAGGACGCTGGGCAGTTGAAACAATTTATATGGGAATGAGCATTATTACATATTTTATTAGTACTTTTTGCCGTACATTAATTTGAGTAAGTGTTGACAAAGGTTTATGACATTGCTGAGTTTTAATCATGTGAGTTAGAAAATAAAATTGAGTTGACATTGTTGAAACACTGAGTGCAGAAACACGTTCTTATACTTGTTTCGACGGCAAGAGAATCCATTAACATTCTCTCCAACCATGGACGGCTATGCTCACAATCTTTTCTTTAAGATCCTCACACTTTCTTAGACCAACTTGCATTACCAATTATAAATATGCATAAAACCTAAGGAATCAATAACCAAATTGCATAGTCTCTATTCTTCAAAAATTTCAATAACCAAAGTTTCTTCATGGCATTTCCCAACATGTTACGATTTCTGTTTTTATCAATTTTCTTTGTCATAACCGTTACGAGTTCCACGTCTGACATCAAAGCTATATACTGGCTTCAACAACCGCTTTTCCCTCCTTCAGCCATAAACACATCACTCTTCACTCACGTTTACTATGCTTTCCTTGCACCCAACAACGCCACTTACCAACTCGACGTTCCAGACTCCACCGCCGCAACCCTCGCCACCTTCACCGCCGCTCTCCGCCCCTCCGTCGCCACTCTCATATCCATCGGCGGCGCCAACTCCAACCCCGACCTCTTTGCCGCCATTGCATCCAACGCCGCCGCGCGCGCCGCCTTCATCAACTCCACCATCGCCGTTGCGCGCGCATTCGGCTTCCACGGGGTTGACCTTGATTGGGAGTTTCCCCGCACCGCGAACGAAATGAAGGACCTCGGCCAGCTCTTCAAAGAGTGGCGCGCCGCCATCGCCTCCGAGGCCTCCGCCTCTGCCCGGAAACCGCTCCTCCTCACCGCCGCCGTGTACTTCTCCGTCGATTTCTTTCTTTCCACCACGACGTCGTTGCGATACCCGGTGCGTTCCATTAACGATAATTTAGATTGGATCAATGTCATGAGTTACGATCTTAATGGGCCGTGGAGTAACCGCACTGGGCCTCCTGCTGGGCTCTTTGACCCGAAAAGTAATGCCAGTGTGTCCTACGGGTTACGGTCCTGGATCCGGAGCGGGGTTGTTCCGAAGAAGGTGGTGATGGGTTTGCCGCTTTATGGGAGGACATGGCAGTTACTTGACCCGAGTGTTCATGGAATCGGAGCTCCGGCTGTTGGGGCGGGTACCGGGATTGATGGTGCGATGGCGTTGTTTCAGGTGTTGGAATTTAATAACGAAACGGGTGCGAATGTGGTGTATGACAAGAAAACGGCGTCGGTTTATTCTTACAGTGGTAGTAATTGGGTCGGGTACGATGACCCGGTAACGGTTGCGGCTAAGGTTGGGTTTGCTCAATCTCTTTATCTTGGTGGATATTTCTTTTGGGCTGCAGGCCTCGATACCAACGATTGGAAAATCTCAACACAAGGTAAAGGAAATTGCTTCAAAATTACATGCATTCATAGGTTTTTACTTTCTGCACCTTCACAATTTCATCTCGCAACTTCCAAATTTTCAAAATCATCATTTTATTTTGCATTTGTTTTCTTTGTAGCATTCTTTTTCTCTTCTTCCTCTGTAACAGCGTTAATGATAAAATGAAAGGGGAAGAGTGAACTGAAACTATTGCCATTAATGCAGCTCTAAATTCATGGATGCTGTGCATAAATGAGAGGGGAAGTGTGAACTGAAACTTGAGCCTGTCACTTCGTGTTTCTGCTATCATTTTGTATCTTACAGGGACGATTTTATTGGTCTTTCAACATCGAGTAATTGAATTCATTGAATCACAGGTAGGTCACAATGCCTTCATTCAGCAAATGAATTATTTTTCACCTATATTCCATGTACAACATAAAATGAAAGGGAAAAATTTCCCTGCTTTTATGTAAAACATTTTCTATTTATGTAAAACAGTAAGAGATGTCTCAGTTGATTTCTAAGTAATTAATAGTGCGAATTGGTCAGACTCTATAACACAGTAATTGCATATCTTTATCTTATATTTTTACACTCATAAAATTTGGCTAAATTAAGGTTTTGTTGATCTGCTCCATGCAAAACCAAATACCTCAAAATAACATATAAATTCAGAAATTAGTAAAAATTAGCATATATACCGGATTAAGCAAAAAAAGGCATAAAGAAGAAGAAAAATAAAAGACTTCATAAACCTATAAATACTATAACAAAATTTTACCTAATTAGTTTAGTCCATATTAACTATATGGATTATGTACATACTAACCATTTGAATTTCATTATTGACTTCCATAAAATAAATATTTGGACATATATTAGTACATACAAATCCTATTAAGCTCCTTAAGTATTTGGGAGGAGAAATGATCATTTGTTTTTAACCACCTAACTTATATCCTATGTGTAAAATCCTTATTAAGTTCTTTCTTCCACTGTATTGAAATATATCAAACGATTAATTTAGACACTTGGAGTGTTGAAGTTATACACAAACACGTATATTTACTGTGTCTTCAAAATATACGAATGACCATTTATTTTAAATTTTTAAAATATATTAAAAATATTTTTAAAGTACCAAAGTAGTACGTTTTTAATGCTCAGAGGACATCACCAAAAAACTCATTAGAGAAACCGAAGTCTAGGGATGACAACGGGACGAAGACGAGTTTTGCTATTACATACTCATCCCGTAGAAAAAATTTCATTATCATCCTCCTACCGAAATCTAACGAGTATCAAATTTTTGTCTTATCCTCATCCCCACTAGGTAATGGGTATAATCTCGTATCCATACATGTACCCATCTTCTTACTTTAATTTTAATTTTAATTAATTTTTATAAAATAATAAAAAATTACGGTAAAAGAAACATAATATTATCAAATATTCAATATTAGAAGGATAATTGTTTCTTCGATATAAAATACTTTGAAATAAATTATAATTGTTTACGTTTTAGATTAGAATAGCAAATAAAATTTCATGAGAACCAAAACATTTATTAAATTTGTAAACATTAATGAAACCTAGTTGATAAAATTTTAAAATATTTTTAAAAAAATATAAAAGAAAAACAAATATTAAAATTGAAATATATTTTAAATGTTTGTTTACTTCAATTTTTAAATCTAATGAGTCTCTTTTTTTATAAATTAATAAAAGTTATAATACATCACTTGATCGAAATGACGTAAAGAACAAATAATAAATATAATAATAAAATTTTTGACATAAATCTTGTATCTTTTGAACTCCAATACATGTTGGATGGTGATAAAAAATATTCATGGCAATTACATTGATTTTTTATATTGTAGTAAATAAAAGTTATTTATACAATTATAGTGAAAAAAATTACAGTATGATTGATAATGAGTTAGAAAATAAAAAATAATTAGATAAAATATATTGAAATTGTATTATACATGATGAAAATAAACAACAAATAAAAATATTAAAAAATTAATAAATGTGTGTCTTAGAAACAATTTGAGAGACTAGCGAAAGAAATCGCACAAAGAAAAATAAATGTATAATTAAGGATATGATAAGATGAAAAATACCTTAGAGATCTAAGCAAACTTTTCAAATATCAACATATATTCTCAATGGTTTAGAAATAACGAAAATTGTTTTAGCGAAATAAAAGAGTTCTTCAAATGAAATAAAAATGAATAATAATAAGTAAATAATATTTTTTTTATATTACCTAGTAAATAAAAGGTTTATGTTATTAAACACTTAAATTGAGAGTATTAAACATTCTCACGTAAAAGGAAAATATATAATAAATAAAAATATTAAAAAATAATAGAAATATTTAAATGTGAGACATAAAAAAAATAATTGACATATATCATTTTAACATAATTACATAAAGGTTATGATAAGATGAAAAAAATATATTGGAAATGTGAATTAGTTTCATGACAAATCAAATAATTAGAAGAAATAAAAAAAAAAAAATATATATATATATATATATATATATATATATATAGGGTTACTTAATTAATTGTGAATATTTTAATAATTTAAATGAGGTTAGAAATATGACGGGGACGGGTATTATGACGGGATATGTACATCCTCATACCCAATTGAAATAGTCAGGAATTTTTCATACTCATACTCAGTCGATGTGAGAATTCTCTATCAAAACAGAGACAGATTCGGATAAGGCCCACGAAGATGAATTTATTTGTCATCTCTACTCGAGTCGAAACTTTTGATCTTTCACTTCATTCCTTAAATGCCTTGTGATTATCTTTGTTCAACATTTTGATTTTGTTGTATAACATTAATTCCTTTTTTTATTGCTTAAAAAGACAGCATAACATAAAGTATTTTGAAAAATATGTTAATTTTATTATATTAAATATAAATTAGTGCTAAAAAAATAAAATATTTGCCCTCCTACTTGATTTTTGAATGTATAACTTGACAACTCAGTGTTTTGGACCCTAAAACAAACAATGGAATCAATAACCCCATGTTATATAGTAAAATTGTTCAGTTATAATATTTCAACTATCACAAACTCTTTCATCAAGGCTTCTTGCTATAAAAAAAATCAAAATTCAAAACTTGGGTTTCCACTCTTATAAGTGATTGGATATCCATCCAATTTCTTAAAAAATTGATCACAATCCTAAAACCAATACTACATTTAGTCTTTCTCATTTAGAAAAGATTACATATTTATCCCACCTAAAGCAAATGTTAAGAATCTTAAAATCAAGAATGAATCATCCTTCCTCGATTGTTTTTTCATAATCAAAAACCACTGTAATATTCATGAGCTTTTGTAAATTGTTTTACTACACTGTTAACGTTCCAATTTAAATCCCCGTGTAAAAGAATCATTTCCTCTCACGAAAGGCTTTGAATTAACCCTTTTAAATCTTCCAATTGTTTTCCAAAATTGGAACTTTGGTAACTGAAATGGTTAAGCCACGTATGAATGTTAGAAAACAGTATATCCAGATGAAGAAAAGTGAATATAACTTTGACAGTTGACAATGTATGAAGTTGTTGTTACATGGGATTAATTCTGCAGAAAAACTGCGAACTGATTACTCAGATCAGCCATATACAATTGTATATCCGCTTCAAACAGTATTCTCGTTCGGAGTTGGCAGATTAAAAATGAACAGAAACTTGAGAAAGGTGAGAACTATATTTTCTCTGGTTTTTCTTTTAACCATTCAACAAAATTGTCGAGGATCACGGGCCATGCTTGACTGGAATCATAACTTCGAAGATCACTAAAGCTTACCTGCCACCAAAAAAACATCAGATATATTTTTCTGCTTGCGACTTTTAAATATGAAGCACACCAAATTTCACCCATCAAATGTACTAGTGTACAATTCATACACATGGATAATTAGACATTATCCCTACAGCAGTTGACCTCATGCGCATAGATGGGTTGACTTTTTCTAGAATGATGAGTTAAACTCGTGAAGCAATTGGCACACCTCGTCTGAACCAATGTCATTTCTAATAAAAGCTTTTTATCTTCTATTTGATTTAATAAAGTTTTTTAATCAATGTGCAGTATTCCTTAGTTCACTGGTTTAGCTAGCAAGACCAGTTATAATACCTGATTTCTATGTTCAAATATTTTGCACTCTTTCTCTTCCTATTAAATGTCTATTAAATACCAAATTAAAAATTAAAAATAAGATCTTTGAATTTGATCAATAGATAAGAAGATAATCAAGGTGTAAAATAATTAAGCAAATGTCATATTTTAAACTAGTCAACCCTAAGCTTTAACTATGAATTGTTTAAATCAAGTCCAGATTCTGCAGTCTTTTTACCCAAAAAACAAGCTTTAGTTTCAAGAATTTGGTTTAACTCTGACTCGTTTACACCAGTATAAACAAGACGAACTTGAATTTGTTTAACAATTAAAAGGGGAAAAGGATGACTAGCATGAAGTGCACCCAATTCAAAAATCAAAAGACTTGTGAATTTTGCGAATGGATTTCCAATGGTGTATGTTATGTTTACTGATAGAAGGAAGTAACTGATCGATAAAATCCTTGTTATCATCATAAAATGTAAACTAATATTCCAAGAGAAATTTTCCTCCGGAGCGCTAACTGACTATTTTTATTTTTTACAACTTACTAAGAGCTTCATAATATTTATCAATAGTCAAATTAACCTCACAAACAGACAGTAAACTTAACCAGAAGTGAAAAATGAGTATGATATAAAATCCTAAAGGCAAACTAAGAAAAAAAATAAAAACAGCATTACCTCCTTAAAAAACCGATAAAAATTTCTCCAGTGATCTATGTTTAGTGCCCTGTAGTCGTTTTGGACCTGTCAAATAAGTATTTCAACTATCAGAAAATAATTTAATGTGTACGGGCATTAAAAGTCATTTCAACATCTTCCACCTAAACAACACAACTTTATTGTGTATCATACACAAGGAGTAACCAAGGGAAATTACCATAGTTTTATTATACACACTCCATGGGAAATATTTCAAGAATGTACACTACTTCTAGATCATGAAAACACAAGAAAACAAAACTTTATATAATCAAATAGCTACAGTTATAATGTGGAACATTAATTAAGTACAAGAAAATAATGTATTAACATCCTTCACAATCTAGCATATTTGCTGGACATCACTGAAAGTTGTTATCAAGAGTCATTATTACATGCAACTGAAAAGGTTTAAGCACAACGGGCAGATAAGCATAACATCACAACATATTATTATATAAAAACCTACACTACCTTTAGATACTCAGTTAATAAATTAACTTGAGTAGGGAATTCAGATCTCAGAACGACATTCAACAGCTCACAGATGGTCTCAATATCTACACTCCTTTGCTTATCTTCTGAAAGTATTATTATTTACATTAGTTACATACAAGAACTCGAAAGGTAGAACAAGTAGTCTAAAATAAGTGAAATCCTTTTACCTGTCAGACAGTATTGAAATGCATAGGAATAAAAATCCTCAAAGCACTCTGGTACCATCACCTAAACAAGACACAAGAAATAAATACACCAAAATACTTTTTGAATGACAACCTTAATAAGAATACAAGAAAACTTCACTAAGAAACTTAAAGCAGAAAAATAAAATACCTCTTTCTTCAGTCCACCAACGACCTTTCGTAACTTTGGGAGTGTGTCGGCCCCTAAACATTTGAGCCCTTTTCGCCACTCATCCTATCAAGAATAGGAAAAAAATGATGACGATAACATGTCCAAAAACTAACATTATGGTGAAGAAATTCAAGCCGCCTATACTTATGATGACAAGAGTGTATAGCACCAGTATACGAAGATTTTGGTTTGAAGACCTTAGATGCCATCAATCTCTCTCTCTCTCTCTCTCACACACACACACACTCAGGCGCAATATACCCAAATGTGACAGGGTTTTCAACATTTAACAAATGAAAAATTATTAACTATATTGAGAATGACACTCAAAAAGGATCATATCTCAGACCATGATTCGGCCAAGTATTTGTATAAAAGAAAATTCCATTTACTGGGGAGAATTTAGTATTTCAGTAATCAACATGAATATAACAGATAGACCAGAGAAGTCCTTGACTACGAGCTGATAAGCCCAAATGGCATGGGCCCAAGTCTAGAAGATTTGAATGTAATGATGTTGTCAGAGGTTCAGTCCTTCACCAGGCCAATGAAAAAATGCACCACAAGAAACATCAACCTCAAACAAAAAAGCCCAGCTTCATTCCTCAACCCAGGTGTTCACACCTCCATTGTACCAAAAATAGAAAAAGAAGATAAAATACAGATAAGGTAAAAGAAAGACCAAAAGAAACTCTACAAGCAAAATCATCCAACTTCCAATCAAACATGGGCCTACAAGACCATTTGTGTAGTTCACATATATACATCCTCGCAAATTGAGCAATTTCCTTAGAGACAGGTTTCGTCGGGTAATATATCTTTCATGGGACATCAAGAAGCCAATTGCCACCACATACACCAAAATCTATCAATCCTGCAGTAATCCCGCCCTCTGCCCACCCCCGAACAAAATTCCCACACCACTGTTGTCAATAATATTTCTTATATCATGACCTCAATACAAAAAAGTTGAGCTACAGAGCCATACCATACTATTAACTCCCTTTAGCTCTTATTGAATTAAAAAGCCTACTCCAGACTGAAGGGCGGAGAAGAGACGAAGAAAAGACCAGCATCAGAGCATACTTGGAATTGACAGTGCCAACCTATCTATTTCACTAGTATTGATTCCATTATTAGCTACACACAAACTAAATAAACAAATAAGAGTTTTCTTTAAGTGAGAAGTTCCTTTTTTCTCCCAATGTGAGGTTCCTTTCTTCATCATTGCGAGTTCACACACACACACATATCTATATATAGAGAGAGAGAAAGGATAAATGCAAGTATATACATCAAACATTGAAATGTAGAAATACATCAATACATAAGTATTAAATGAAGGGTTACATCAAGAGAACAAATCCATGGTCAATACATGAGTATCGAAATGTCGTTCACTAATTTCAGCAGTGTGTAACTAAACTAAGATTGTAAAGCAATACTCTCTACCAACCTTGGAAAAATAACCTTGTTTTTCAGCTTTCATTTTCCTGACAAGATAAAAACATATTTTCATATAAGTCAAAAAAACAGTTATATACAGGAAAAGGAAAGATTAATCTAGTCCATTACTTACCAAGCAAGTATCAGCATTCTAACATCTGTATGATCCACATGCACATCTTTACAAAATGCCACAATCCCGTCTGGGCTGACCAACCAAACAAAAAGTATAGAGATTGCATCAAGACGAGTCACATAATCTTTAACGAAGAGGGGAAACAATCTTAAAACATAAAAGAGAAGCATTGAACTTAAACATGCATAATATGTTGAACACGTGTTTGTTAACTAAATTTATATAAAAAAAATGAGACCTAAGCCCTGTCTAATTCCTTACTTAAAAAGTGCATTGAAAAATAAATAAACCGCATGCTATGTAAATATAAGCTAAGTTCCAATTTAACTAAAGCATCATATATTCTAATCCTAAACCAGATCAAATAACAATTAAAGCATGCCACAATAATTTCAACATGCACGTACTTACTCAATCAAACCCAGTGACTTGTTTGCATACGATTCGAATAGGTTATCTATTCGATCAAATTGCTTTGTGGTTGATTTCTTTGGTTCTGAAATAATAACATGAAATGAAATCATTGTTATCAACAACTCAGCAAATTAGAGTCAGCATTAGATGGAAAAGGTAAAGATGAAAGGAAATATTTCGACATTAATTTGAAAAAACTAGAAACAATCATGCATAATTAAGGCTTACGGTTCAGGACAATACACATCGTGATATACTTCCAGAGTACTCTCTCATGCTGATACTATTCGAAAGAATAGCTCAGCAAAAACCAAATGATTTATTTTGAAATGCAAATAGTTATATTTTTTTTACACAAATCTAACCAAAAGGACACTAATTATTTTGTCTACTGGAATGCAGTTGCTTTCTTAATAACATCTTCGGTCTCACCACAATGGTAGTGCTTTTACCTCAGCATTTTAATAATGTCCCTCATAAATAGATCAATCAATCCTCATAAACTGTAGAAGTATTAAGCTAAAATTGCTCTCAGATTGTATTGGCTATAAACATGCCGGCTGTCTTGATAACTGGCATCATACTATTGTAGTAAGCTGCAACAGATAACAGAAAAGCAGCCTCCTAGAAGATATGTACTCTGGATTTTAAACCGCTATGACATGATTAACTATTTAATAACGAAACATACAACCTCTTATCAGCACAGGTGTGTTTTTTTTGAATTTATAGATACCACCATGTAAGATACAGATGCCGTTCAAGTTATGTGCTGGACAAGTACCATTCAAATTATGTGCTTGCATAACAGAAGGTAACCGGATACACACTAAAAGTAAACAAGGTATACTGCACATTGCAAATAATATAGATCATAATTGGGCACAGGGGGCATTCTAATAACAAATTTCCTGAGTATTTCACAAATAACATTACATGTAAATGATTCATAAACAGCCGAAAAAATCAGGCTTAACGAGTAATTGATAGGTAGCATTGCAAAAACAAGATAGACACCTAGCACCACCACCACCCTCTCTCTCCAAATTAACCCGTAAAAAAAATGAAAGCAAATAATCCAATATGCCGCACTGAATCTGATCAAATCTGTCCGAATTATTAAACCACAACACCAAAATCTTGAAATCTTAAAATCTTGTGTATTCATGCTTTGAATTTTGAAGCGTTTAAATCGAATATCGTACCCACAACTTTACAACAGGAAAACATGGTCCAATTACAAATACTTGACCTCGATCAGCACAGAGATCGATTAAATTTGCCAACTTTGGCACTTCGCCACAGAAAAACTCATTGCCCCACAAAAAAACAACCAAAAAAAAACAATTAAAATTTTCAATATTCATTGTTCTTTTAGTGAATATTGTGATTCGATTTTCGCGGGGTAGAACCAATCGGAAACGAGAAATAGAAGTACCGGTACGAAGAGAAGAATCAACATCAGAAGAAGTGATTGGTGGGGCCGCTTTTCTTTTGGGACGAGGCATCTTCACAAATTGTGCAATCAAACACTGTCAAATCTTTGAGAGACGCAATGGAATCGATTCGAAAAAAAAAATAGAGAAAGTAAACCCTATTCACGGAGGATGATGACGAACAAGAGAAACCAGCACAGATTCAAGGTTTAACCGAGGTTTTATAGCTTTGGAATTAGTGCTCCTTCCATCAATCTTTTTTTTTTTCCTTTGGTAATTAATTGTATGAACTTAATTATTAGATTGTGAGTTAATTAGAAATCACTTTGTCGTAACTTTTCTTCTAGTGATTGTTATAAAAGTTAACAAATGTACATATATATGAAATAAATAAAAAAATGCTTTATATCTTGAATTTAATTTGTATGCCAAGTATCTTACCGGAAAAAAGGTCTTTTGGTCTGGATTTTATTTAATTAATTTCAATTTGTTGTTGTGGTTATGAAAACTTGATACCAGAGTTGAGAGAAATTAAAAGGGGAGATGAACGAGTTGATACATGAGTGAGAAAAGTGGAGATGAAAATAACACAATTACGTTTAAAAAAAAAATTCAATTGTTACTTAGATAAAAAATAATAATAAATAAAATTTTAATACCAACTCAATTAAAAATATTCTATAAGTAATTAAAAGTTAATTAAATCTTTTTTAAAACAATCTTATTTATATAAAACATAATTTCCTATGTACTTTTGTTTTTTTAAGACATTCCGTCTATTTGAAGATTGATCCACTCTCTCAAAATTAAAAATGTCAATTTTCAAGTAGAAATGTCTTTTCCAAAAGATAATAAGTGTCATTAGATATTTATAATAATTTGTCATTCTATAAAAGACAATGAACTTCTAGTAAATGTGACTAATAGGTAAATATGGTCCATAGGTTAATGTGATCAATAGGTTGAAAAACAATGATTTGAATAAAATTGAGTTATTTTTATAAGTTTGATATGTTGATAAATACGCGGAACTAAAAATTCATTTTGAACAATTGAACCTTCTCAAATTGTTTCTTCCTAAGAACTAAAAAGATTTGTGCTAAAATAATAGATGCCAAGAAGAACAAGAGACCTTGAACACGTAATGGATCTTGAAGTACTATTTCCGCATCCCCTGACCAAATCCACCGACATTAGGATTACTTGTTAATGGCTGATCAAGTTTAATAGATTCGTCTTCTGAAACAAGAAGTTTTGGTCCTGGAGGTATAATATCAATCACTTCATGCTCATGTAATGCATCTACTATAGTGATTTCGTATTCCCCTTTTTCTTTTCGTATCTTATGAAAAACACAAAAGGTGAAGAGTGTGATCAAAATTGATATGAATTATAAGTTGAATCATATATAATATTATATATATATATATATATATATATATATATATATATATGTGTGTTATTAGATTACATTATTGAAGTTCTAAAATAAAGTATATATAAGTAGATAATGTTGTATGGGTCAAAAAAACCTTTACCAAAATATGATCACTAAATTGAAGTGAAATACGAGACTATAGTCATAATAATAGCAAGCACATAAAGAGGGACAAGGTAATATAGTGTATGAAACCCTATAAAGTACGAGAAAAACTCAAAATTGTAACATGTTTCAAAAATAATATACAACTGTGTTAGTGAAAATTTCAAGAGATGTTGGCTTTGAAATATAATAAAAGTTTGATGATTATGCAAGTTCATTAAAACTATTTTATATCTTCAAATTATCTATTATATTTTGTATTAGTGTCATTTTCATTTTTATTCTCTTTAATCATTTCACCTGTCCAGGTGTAAAACATGTAAAGTATTATTCTTAAAAAATTGAAATATTTGATAAAATATAATATATTTTAATCAATATCAATGATTATCTCATGTATATAATAAATTCTCACTTCTAATGCATCTAAAAATAAAGAATTGATTTCCTTGTGTGTATAATAGTTTCTTTTGTACACATAATTGATTCTCATACTCATAATCAATTTTGTTTTCATATAATTGATTATCATCTCGGTTTAACTCTACACACCATAAACAAAATCAGTTTAGAAGAACAATTTTGTCTTTCATTCATGGTTAATTATATCTCTTTATACTTACTAGAGAAAAAAAAGCATCCATTCATCCATTCTTTGCATTTCTAGAGTCATTATAATCAAATAAATAAATATAAACAACTCACCTTCCTTCAAATCCATTTGCCTGAAAAGTACTCACTCATATATACAAACACAATATAAGTTTTTCTTGTATAACCCACAATTTGTAGAGATCGGGATAGGTAAAGTTGGTGTGCATACTCGTAACAAATTAATTTAGTATATTTTAATCTACAATTGTCCTTTTTTTTCTTTCCAATTTGATATTTGTTATTATTTCACTCTGTGCTTGTATTTCAAAGTTAATTGTGTTGCGCGCATTTTACATTAATCATCATATAATAATTGTTTATATAATAATTGTTTATTGCTTGAAAATGTGCAAAGTACTTTTAGACTTTTTTATTTAAAAATATGATTATTTTGAGAATAATAAAACCCTTTTAAGTTATCATATTTTTATTGCATTGTTTTTATTTTAAATTTTGTCATTCTTACTTTTCAAATGTATATAATAATAATAATAATAATAGAAAACATTATAATTCTGAAAAAGTGGAGGATAAAAATTACTCCATAGTTGAATTCAATGTTATTAAAATAGGAAAACAACAGTGACGTTTTCGAAGTCAAGACTCATTACTATATTTTTTTTCAGTAAATCAGACAATAATATCTTTCTAATTAGTTATATATTTATTTAATGAAGTTGTTAATATTATGTTTATATAACTTATTTAATTTACATGGCATGGTTAATTATATACTGATTGGACGTAAAAAAAATTTAAAACATAAAAAAAACACTATTGCTTTGATGTTTATATTTACTTTTTCTTTAAAATTTTGCTTATGCAAATTAGCCAATAAGTTTGCAATTCATACATTGTACTAAGAAAGTCAATAAAAGTAACCTGCCAACTCACCCAATTAACTTCTTGCAAGCCAAATACAAAGTGAACCGATCTCTAATGCCATTCCCACAAATAGTTGAACTTTACTATAAAAGAAAAAACCTTACAAGATTATTTTCATTTAAAAGAAATGAAAATACATGTATTATTTATCCTCATAATGTCAATTAGTATAATTTATATAACAATCATTATTTATAACAATGTATAAAGAGATTTTCTTTTTTGTGTCCACATTTCTAAATACCAATTTTATCCTTTAAAATATAATTATTTATTAATTTTTTAAAAATAGACGGTTACTTTTACCAGGTTTTTTAAAAAAATTGTCTATCTTTACTTATTATCTTTTTCTCTATTTACCAAAAGTTATTTTCTCATCTTTTTTGATATATTTCACTTTATTTTTAATTTTTAATTAATATAATTTTATTTTATATATTAACTTAAAAACATTATATTATTATCACATATTAATATAATATAACATATATTTAAAAAATGCGTACACACATCGCACCCGTGTGTACGCTAGTAGAAATTAACGAGGATATCATAGATAATAATTTATAATTAAATTTAAATAAGTTTTACTATCATAGAAGAACTTTAAAAAAGTATTTTAGAGTAATTGAAATATATTTTTGAGAGAAAAAAAGCTCACTCACAGGAAAAAATAAGGTAAACTAACGAGGTTTATGGGCCTAAGAGTTTGACAGATGGGCCATAGCCCATAAGTATTACAAGGGCAGAACCGGCCCAATCCACAGGACCGTGTGGTGACTCTGTAAAAGACTGGAACTGGCTAGGGTTTTCTTTAGTTTTCATAGAAGTGCAGCGGCTTGTTCTTGCGTTGGATCGTCCACAGCGAAAATGGTAAGAGTTGAATCCATGGTCGTTTGCGTTTGTGAATTGTTCTAAGTTTGTCGTTTTTGATATGAAGCTATTGATTTGATGTGTAGCCTTCCCACAAGACGTTCAGGATCAAGAAGAAGCTTGCCAAGAAGATGAGGCAGAACAGGCCCATCCCTTACTGGATCCGAATGAGGACCGACAACACTATCAGGTCAGTTTCCAACAACATCCTAGGGTTTTAAGGATTATGTTTCTTGATTCCGTGGATTCACACCCTGCCATTCTTTTCTCCTTTTTGTGTGTGTTTTCAGGTATAATGCTAAGCGCAGGCACTGGCGCCGGACCAAGCTCGGATTTTAAGGTGGATGGATGAACCTTGCGTTCTAGGTTTTTTAGTGCAATCCTTTATATCGAAACATTGTAGCTTTTGAGTGTTTTGTCCTCGGTTATTTCTCATCTTACAATTACTTATGATTTTTGCTATTAATGTGAAACTATGATGGATATTTTAGATTTTAATGTGTTGCCGTCTTTTCTCTTCATCTCTATTTCTTGCCATTCAAACGAGTGATGAAAACCTTGTTACCTGTTTCATGAAAATCTTGAAATATGCTTGATGCCAGGGGTCTGCTTAGTTGTCTAGTGAAGGGTTAAAACCTCAATTACCGCTGTTTTTTCAAGGAAAAACATGAAAAATTGGTTGGATTATTGATCGTTCATTGTATGCCACAATGACAGAATCTAGGAGGCTGTTCATTTTGTCTGAAGGGTCTGTTGGAGTTATTGTGAAAGTAATGATTCATGACACCTCTGTTACAAATGTAAACACCTCATTAGCATTCTTAAATTCCTCTCCCTTTCTCCCTTCTTGTTACGTTATGTTAACTCTCTCTCTCTCTATATATATATATATATATTCTTTCTTAGGAGAATATGGAGCAATAGATATCCATGGATATTATTTTTGTAAAAGTTAACTGCGTGATTGTATTGAAAGCACTGGTGAGATGGTTTGGAATAATTCATTCGGGGAGTGGTCAAACGGCTTACCTTATAGAAACCGTTGTGTTTGATTGTTTAAGGAATGCAGTCATTCGAGTATAGTTGATGATGACAGGAATAAAGTGTTTTTTTTTTCTTTAGGGACACTGATAATTTGTTGGAATGCACTTGAAAATAAAGTAACATTTTTTCCAAGAGGAAAGGGATGGAAGCTGAAGTTGCTTCCATCAGGTGGACGTGGGTTTTCCATCAGAACATGGGAACCAAGTCTGATTATCAGGAATTGGAATAATCCAGTTTTTAAAGATTTTCTGTTTCAAATTTTAGATTAGTATAAATATCTGAACATTAGTGTAGAATGTTATGTTTTAATGTCAGGATACTACTGGTATTGGTATTTGAACACTTCTACTTAGTACATTCATGTTAAAAAAGTTCTACATACAAAATCTACTCCAATGGATCATGTTTCTTAGGGTGCATTAGAGGGTGAACTGGTTGAGAATGTAGAAGTGACAACGTCAAATCTTGTTCTTTACGTTGTAATGCTAGAACTAACGATGTGTTTGGGGGGATCACGAAATCGTTAGAATTGACGTCTAATCTCTTAGAGGAAGAAACTACCACATGATTGCGCCTTTGCCAAGCCAGTGTTTCTATGCATAATTTCATAGAAAACACAACAGTTGTAACATGTTTCAATGGGATCTTCAAGTCCGAAGTATTTGCTTTAAAGCGTAAACCAACCTATTTATAAGTTTAGTGGACTAGTTTTACATTAAAAGAATTGAATCGTAATGTAAAAAAAAATAAAAATCAAACTACTATTTTACCGACCAAGCTATTTTGCTCAGTTTCTGCGCCTCTCTTTGTTTGTCAATTTGTAAAAAAAAAATCCATTTTTATCAGTGCAAACACTTTTGGACTTTCAATCAATTTGTTAGCATTTCTCTCTCGTAGTTTTCCTATGTTTGAGTATTTTTCAATGAAATCAAAATACATAGATTCATCACGGAGCTAATTAAAGGAGACAACAAATACGATTTTCAAAATCTTAATTTTACTTAGTCTTGTAGATCCATCTGGGAGCAAATATTGCGGCAAAGATCTCAAATCAACATTTTTCTGGAATATCTATAATAGAATATCAATAAAACATTAGGGGGAAAAACACAGGTATCTTACTAGTATTACTAATCATATTCTAACATTAAGATTGATAAGAGTCAATGATTTTCTTTACCGTGGTGACAATAACTTTAAAAAGAAAAAGAAAAATATTGCATTACTTACTAAAAAATTATTGTAAAACAAAATTATGTAGAATATTGACACTAATTTACCTAACTCAAATTTCTTGAGCGTTTTATAGTTCATATTAAAAATTGAGAAATGTATTCCTTTCAACTAATTGTATTTACAGACTAATACTTCATTTGTAATGTTTTTTTATGTTGATCGAAGTTAATTTTTTTACCAATATAAAATTGGGTTTTTGGCAATGTTTATTGCACTTTTAATGATTAAAATATATAAGGATTTTTTTTTATATTAAGTAAATTTTTTTTATCAATTATATAAAAAAGTATATTGATTAGTGTGAATTGAAATAATTGTGGTAAAATATTAGAAAAAGTAACATAAAGCAAAATTAATAATATAAGAAGTCTATGTACAAAAATGTTAACTTTAACATTTAATATTTAACGTTTCAATATTTTAATCCCTTCTAAGTACGTTACTTGATGCTTATCATTCCTTGTTACTTGATGCTTATCATTCCTTTGGAAGAGTTCACATGATTAACAAATTAAATGAGTCTTAAAAATGAAACTTACACATGCTTTGTGAAACTCCTGTGTTCCTATCCCACCCCTCAATAGTCTCACATTTTTTAGAAGTTGAGACCTAAAATGATTTAAATATCCCTTTTTCCTTTTGTGCTCCTAAAACGGTTTAAATACTCTTTCTTACTTTCGTCATTTGAGATGTCTTTTAAGGACAAAACCATGACGAAATTGATGCTCCAAAGCGGACAATACATCAAATGAGGGGTGATTGATCCTAATGATATGTTATGGGATTGAAATATTGGCATCCATCGTGAGGCCGATAAAGAAGTTCTACATGTGAACCATTGGTTCCTTAAGCCCTCAATTGGGGATGATCCGCTCATTCTCCTTAGACATTGATTGGGGACAATACTTCAAATGAAGGATGATTGACCCTAATGATGTCATGGAATTGAAACATTGGCGTCCACCGTGAGGTCGATAAAGAGGTTCTACATGCGAACCATTGGTTCCTTAAGCCCTCAATTGAGGATGATCCGCTCATTCTTCTTGGACCTCGATTGTGGACTTAATGTTCTTACCACACTCAATAGTCTCACATTGTTCAGAAGTTGTGACCTAAGGCAGTTTAAATACCCCTTCCTCCTTTCATTTGTTAAGATGTTTTCTAAAGATAAAACCATGACAAAGCCACGCTCCAAAGTGGATAATACTTTGGATGTATGATTGTTTTTTCCTTGACCTTAACAGTATCCTGAGATCATACATTCAACTTTCAATGTTTTTTCTTGAGATTTCAAACCCATTATGGCTTTAATGAATATTCATATCAACGATAGAAAATGAATAAATCAGCATTATTAGAAATATATTGACAAGCTTAAATAAAAATAAACAATCTCGATTAAGCCGATATTTTTTATTTATTAAATATGATCTGAAATTAATTTTTTTATAATTAATTGTAATTGATAGATTCCTTTAAATAATGAAATAAAAGTTTAATAAAGTTAAATTATTTATTCAAATAAAATTGCGAATCGAAAGTATTTTAGGTTGACTGTATTTTGATTCCTTTTAGATGTATGAAAGTGTGATCCAAATAGATTTATAGTTTCCAAATTTCAATAAATATTTTAAGATATGTATACTGACTTAAAAATGAGTGAAAGTATAACAGCTTACAACTATTTTTAGAACGAATATCCACTCTTTAATATAGTAGTGACACTACAAGAAGTTATACCCTAATCAAGTAATTTTTTTTTCATATACAGGAACGAACCAGTCAAATTTTATTTCGAACCGTTCGTTAATATCATACATTCGGAAAGTAGAACTCAAAGTTAAGAGTATTTTGGATACATCTTCTTGTCTAACTTTTTAAAATATTTTTTAAGAATAAAATTATTAGAGTTTTAAGTTTCAAAATCAATGGTATCTTTAATCAACTAATAATATTATTTCAAGAGACCCACGTTTTTAAAACACAAATAATCATAATTGTTGTAACCACTGTACAACCTGTGAAAATCATAACTGTAATGTCGAACTGAACTTCAACACAAGTTCAATGGTTTTTCATTGATTTCCCGAATTAGACTCATAATAAAACATTAACAAAAAAAAAAAAAACTGATATTGTAACAAAGAAACTGAAGTGGTGTGAGTTTGCAGCAAATATGCAGTTCACATTCGAGAAACATTCCGTAAGAATAGGAAGTTTGTGGTGGAAAACAAAAGCAAGCATGCATTGCCTATTTTGTCGCAAAATTTATCACTATAAAGCCTGGGAAAACCTTGAACAACCTAACTGTCCCTTTCCACAATAATTTTCTTCTCATTTTTACACCCTTTTGGCATGGTATTCCAGGCCTAAAGGGAGTGAGCTCTAGGAGCTCCTATATTAGAGGAGATAATAAACCATTAAAACCTAAAAATTAATAAAAAAAACATTAATTAGGTAGGAAAGGGACACGTTCATCTTTATTACAACATGTCCTCCGACATTTCGTTTGAAGACCTCAAAAACGAGAATGTGGATCTTGTAAGAAACAAAAACTGTGACCATGATGCTTTGAATCTCAGATATGATCCTTTTCTGTGAGATGACTTTTGTGTATGCGTGTGCATGCAGGAACACATTCCTGTTGAAGAGGTCTTCAAGCTACTGAAATGTACCAAAGATGGTCTCACATCTGCTGAAGGAGAAAAAAGGCTTCAAATATTTGGTCCCAACAAGCTAGAGGAGAAAACAGATAGCAAGTTTCTTAAGTTCTTGGGTTTTATGTGGAATCCACTTTCATGGGTCATGGAAGCTGCTGCTGTCATGGCCATTGCATTGGCCAATGGAGGGGTAATCACAACACAAACCTTTTGTATCTTTTTGTCTCTGTTCTTGTGTTCATTTTTGGCAGTTTCTTTGTGAACTCACCAGGACAAGCCACCGGATTGGCAAGATTTCGTTGGTATTGTGGTGTTGCTGCTCATCAATTCAACCATTAGTTTCATTGAGGAGAACAACGCAGGCAATGCTGCAGCAGCTTTAATGGCTGGTCTTGCACCCAAAACAAAGGTGACAGCATTTGTTCATCCATTTTCATGCACAGAGTTTATTCTAAAGAATTAAGGATTTTGGAACAATCATTGAAAACCTCTCTCTTTCTCTCTTGGTGTGACCAATCTCATTCAATCGCGTTACTATGACAACTCTCATATAAATTTCACATTCAGAACCTAAAGGAAGGAAGCATTTTGTACACAGGTGTTGAGGGATGGAAAATGGAGTGAAGAGGAAGCTGCAATATTGGTGCCAGGAGATTTGATCAGCATCAAGTTGGGGGATATTGTCCCAGCAGATGCCCGTCTTTTGGAGGGAGATCCCCTTAAGATTGACCAATCTGCCCTCACCGGTGAGTCCTTGCCCGTCACCAAGAACCCTGGTAGTGAGGTCTTCTCTGGTTCCACCTGCAAACAAGGTGAGATAGAAGCTGTTGTCATTGCCACCGGTGTTCACACCTTCTTCGGCAAGGCTGCACATCTTGTGGACAGCACCAACAATGTTGGTCACTTCCAGAAGGTATATGTTTTTTTTACAAATTACTAAGTTCTTGTTTCTTAATTGATTTCTTTGTTTGACAACTTTGGACTAATGTATGGATATTGGATTGGCTTCTACCAGGTGTTGACTGCCATTGGAAACTTCTGTATCTGCTCAATTGCTGTGGGAATGTTGATTGAGATTATTGTGATGTTTCCCATCCAGGAAAGGGCTTACAGAGATGGCATTGATAATTTGTTGGTTCTTCTCATCGGAGGTATCCCAATTGCCATGCCAACGGTCTTGTCTGTCACCATGGCTATCGGCTCTCACCGTTTGTCTGAGCAAGGAGCCATCACCAAGAGGATGACAGCCATTGAAGAAATGGCTGGCATGGATGTTCTCTGCAGTGACAAGACCGGAACTCTCACTCTTAACAAGCTCACTGTGGACAAGAACTTGATTGAGGTGAACGACCAATGTGATAATGAATCCTTGCATTTGCACCAAAAGCTTCAAATTTTATGTTAATTAAGGTTGCTTGTGAATGTAGGTGTTCCCCACTGACATGGACAAGGATACCCTTGTCTTGTATGCTGCCAGGGCTTCTAGGACTGAAAATCAGGATGCCATTGATGCTTCAATCGTTGGAATGTTGAGTGATCCCAAGGAGGTGCTTATTGAGTTTCAAATTGATGTTTTTTATGAACATTCATGGAAATTGGCTTATTATTGTCACTGCTCTCTTTTGTGGCATCTCAGGCAAGAGCAGGAATCAATGAGGTGCATTTCTTGCCCTTCAATCCAGTGGACAAGCGCACAGCAATCACTTACATTGATGCCCAAGGCAGTTGGCACAGAAGCAGCAAGGGTGCTCCTGAGCAAGTGAGGGATTCACCATTACTTTTCTTGTGCTTCAGAACCATGAAATAACTTTTCTTATAGAACATAACATATATGAACCTACTGATATTTGACTGACCAAATTTATGTATGTCAGATTATTGAGCTCTGTGGACTCAAGGGAGAGATTTTGCAAAAGGCTCATAAAGTCATTGATGAGTATGCTAACCGTGGTCTGCGTTCATTGGGTGTTTCACGCCAGGTGAATAAAGTGCATAAAAATATTACATGCCATGAATTCACTGTTAAAAAACAAAATGATCATTTAAAACAACCACTAGGAAATTCCCTAAAAACTCTTGTACATGGTTTTTAGACTGTTTCGGAAAAGAGCAAGGAGAGTGAAGGAGAACCCTGGGAGTTCTTGGGTCTCTTGCCCCTCTTTGACCCTCCAAGGCATGATAGTGCTGAGACTATTCGACGTGCTCTTGACCTTGGAGTCAATGTCAAGATGATCACCGGTGATCAACTTGCCATTGGAAAAGAAACCGGTCGCAGGCTTGGAATGGGCACCAACATGTACCCTTCGTCCTCTCTTCTTGGTGACAGCAAGGACCCAACCATTGCATCAATCCCGATTGATGAACTCATTGAGAAGGCTGATGGATTTGCCGGAGTCTTTCCTGGTAATGTTACTCTAACATCCTAGTTCATGTTAATCTAACAAAAACCACAGAATAACAAAATCTATGATTAATATCATCATAAAGAACATCATTGAAACAAAGTGGAATGGTGTCATGTGATCCATGTAACCAAGCTCCCCTTTGTTGTTGTATGGTTGCATGAGTAAACTCTAATTAAATACTAGAAGGAAACAACAACAAACTGGTTTTCTTGTGTCATGCAGAGCACAAGTATGAGATTGTGAAGAGATTGCAAGATAGAAAGCATATCTGTGGAATGACTGGTGATGGTGTGAATGATGCCCCAGCACTGAAGAAGGCAGACATTGGTATCGCTGTTGCTGATGCCACTGATGCAGCGAGAAGTGCCTCAGACATTGTCCTGACCGAGCCAGGACTCAGTGTGATCGTGAGTGCTGTTTTGACAAGCCGAGCCATCTTCCAGAGGATGAAGAATTACACAATCTACGCTGTTTCCATCACCATCCGTATTGTGTTTGGATTCATGCTCGTTGCTCTGATATGGAAATTCGACTTCTCCCCTTTCATGGTCCTTGTTATCGCCATCTTGAACGATGGAACCATCATGACCATTTCCAAGGATAGAGTGAAGCCTTCTCCTCTTCCTGACTCATGGAAGCTGAAAGAAATCTTCGCCACTGGTATTGTTCTTGGAGCATACATGGCCGTCATCACTGTTGTCTTCTTCTTTTTGGTTCATGACACTGATTTCTTCACTGTAAGTGCTATTCTCTATTCAAATAATAGACAACTTATCACATATTGCTCTGACATGACATGCCATGATGTTTTTTTCCCTTCAGAGAACCTTCGGTGTGAAGCCAATTGCAGACAGTGAGGAGCAGCTTAACTCAGCCCTTTACCTTCAAGTGAGTATCATTAGTCAAGCACTCATCTTTGTCACCAGGTCAAGGAGTTGGTCTTATGTTGAACTCCCTGGAATTTTTCTTATCACAGCCTTCTTTGCTGCTCAATTGGTAAGTTATAGCTTTCTGACCCTAAGCTTTTCTCAACTCTACATACTTTCTTCGTGTCGAGATATATACATATTGTGCGTGAGATTATATATTAATAGGTGTTCAATAATAAATGGAACAATATGTCCAATAAATAACAAATCTCGTTAGGATATTCTAAATTACGATTTTCATATCATGTTAAGAAGTGAACTTTAAACCTAATTCAACCTCACAAAACGTCTGACTTGTGAGGTGAAATTTGCACTCAATTATGTACTTTAAATCGATCATATATCTAGTCGATACGAGACTTCTAACAGAAACCGATCATCAACGAAGAAATAAGAAAAAAGTAGTTCCATCATAGTGTATCTAATTAAAAGTTATATAAATAGTTATTTGTGATCTGGGAACTGGTGAATCAGGTGGCAACTGTGATTGCTGTGTATGCACACTGGGACTTTGCGAGGATCAATGGAATTGGTTGGGGATGGGCAGGAGCAATCTGGGTCTTCAGCATTTTTACTTACATTCCTCTTGACATCCTTAAGTTCATCATTCGTTTGGCACTGTCAGGCAAGGCTTGGGACAACATGCTTGAGAACAAGGTCTAGCCAGAAACATTTGCATTTTACAAACTTGTCACTTCATTCGTTGTTGTTTCTCTCTTCATTTCAATGCTCGTGTTGGTGCAGACTGCTTTCACTACCAAAAAGGACTACGGAAAGGGAGAAAGGGAAGCTCAATGGGCCATGGCTCAGCGCACACTTCATGGTCTCCAAGTAGGAGAAACCATGGTCAACCACGAGCAGTCTGAAATAGCAGAGCAGGCTAGAAGACGTGCTGAGGCTGCCAGGTTCAGTTCCTCCCAAACTTAATGCATGCATCTCAATGATTCCGTGGGCATGTACTAGGAAAATAACATAGCCTCTTTTTTCTGAATTTCAACATACATACGCAGTGTAGTGTTATATGATGTGCTTAATTTGAGGTGTCAAAATTTGCAGGTTGAAGGAGCTCCACACACTCAAGGGACATGTTGAATCAGTGGTGAAGTTGAAGGGTCTTGATATTGATACCATTCAGCAACACTACACTCTCTGAAAGAATCTTAAGGAACAAAAATTCGATGAAAATGGGATCAAAACTTCTTAGAGCATATAAACAAAACCATGTATCTTGGGTTTATACTTTCACTATGTATATTATGTTTGTATGCTCGCTCTTTGCTACAACTGAGACTTGACTAATATGTACGGAGGCATGTTGAATTTTTTTATTCTAATAAAATAATAAAACAAATATTATTAAAAGTGTTGCAGGTGTTTGGTGTCTTTTACTATATAATCGTTTTCGAAATTGAAGTAATAGTTGTTGTTTGTTCGTAAATTATGCTTTACCTAGGCGTATGATGGACTCGTTACACCCATCATATAAACTTTTATATTGGTTATAATTTTCTTTTTAAATTTATTTGCTACGAATATAAACACTTTATATTTATTGACCGTCATATCATAATACTACACTTTGAATAACTTTTTAGATGTATTTGATATAAATCCTAATTTAGATAAGTGATAAGTTAATTGTTTTTCTATGGTTGGAACCAAGCGATCTCAAGAACCTTCAGCCTTCTTTCTCCATGTCTCCTTTTCTTATTATTGACACTGATCCACCGCCGGGAGTGAGGTACCTGTAAGCACTCTAATGCTTAAGTCAGAAATAACCCAATATTCTCTATGTACTATATGAGTTCAAGATTAGATACCCCTCTCAGTCATTGAATCGTCTCTTATATTATCTGGCATCACCCCCGACTTTATTACCTATAAGGCGGTTTTCTTCTTTCATTAAGCAATAAGGAATCTATTGAATGTCGTAACTGCCCCAGACCTTAACGGTAACATTTCCAAATTCCCATTGATGTTGAGCCTTTGAATTCCTGGACCTGTATGTTATCTCTGCCATTACTGGAAAGATCTGCCCCTCTGTGTTGCCAATCCATCATGTACCAGGCCCCTTTGGCCGAGATGTACCAAGCTCCTTAGGTCGAGATGTACTCGGCCCTTTAGGCCAGGATGTGCCTGTTGCCTTGTTAGGCCATGGAACGCACATTGTCCACAGTGGCCGAGGTGTACATGGATACTGGGTCGAGGTGTACACGAACACTGGGCCGGGTATACACATCCATCCATACCAAGCTGGGTCTATCCTCTTCTCTCCCTATCTTCCTTTGATAACTGCACCTTAACTTGAACAACATCTCTCCCGTTGTGCAAGTGTCCGGATACATCCCTCCCACGCTTCCCTACTGTACTAATTAGTGGGACATACATGGACACCCTAGACATTAATCATGCTTCATTAATTGATTTTGTGAGTATCATTGGATTCGATGATGTTTTTTCAAACTAATGAATTTTCAAATTTATCATATGTAATTACATGAACTCTATAAGTTGTTTTTCATTTTTTTAATTATTGGATTGCAATGAAATTTCTCATAGTTGAGATAAATGTATTTTTCAAACTAATGAATTTTCAAATTTATCATATGTAATTACATGAACTCTATAAGTTGTTTTTCATTTTTTTAATTATTGGATTGTCATGAAATTTCTCATAGTTGAGATAAATGTATTTTTTTCATTTTTATTACAAGTTTTCCTTTTTAAAATATAATCAATTATATTACTCTTTATTATTATTTTTTTAATATAAAATTATCACATATCTTCAGAAATCATAATTGTCACATTATAAAGCTAGGATTGTCAAAACGGGTCAGCCTGACCCGTTTTGATCTTGCTTGATTTTGACCCGTTTTAAACAGATCGGACCGGACTGGCCCGCTAGGATAAAACAGGTTGGATTTTTGGATCCGACCCACGGGCTGGGCCGCCAGTTTTTTCCCAAATGTTTAATTTGAGGTCCAAAATTAGATTTGAATTTTTTTCATTCCAGATTGAGTTCAGTGAACATTGTCCCAATGTTATATTACGAAAAAAAAAAAATTCTCCTTCAATGAAGAATACAACAATGATCTATTAAACAGGAAAAAAAAAAAAAAAAAAAAAAAAAAAAAAAAAATATAAAAAAAAAATCAAAAAAAACAAAAAAAACAACACAAACAACGTTGCAATATATATCTGGTTCAGTCCAGGCAATGATGATGAGGTATGGGGTGTTCACGAAGCCAAGCAAATCTTCCTAAAACAAGTTCATATTCAATAACTAAGCATGAACATAAATCTACCACTAGTGACTATAATAGTCAAGGTCTGCATTAGTACAATAGTCCATGCACCGTGATTTAATGTAACCTAAAAATGAGGAGCATCATCAAAGTCCAAACAAATTGAAAATATTAAAAACACAGATAAATGATATGATGTTTTGCTCTCTGCAGGTCATCAAGGTCAATATAACATCAACAACATAACTGCAGAAATAAAATATGATGTTAGCTTAAAGTGTAAACTTATAACAAGGAACAACAGTCCAATTATACAATTGCAATTCTTATATTCTTATTCCAGGTTTATTAAGCGTGATTACTACTATATTTACTTGGTTTAAAAGATTATTTTTCGTAGAGAAGTGTAATTAAGAATGACAGTTTGAATTTTTAAAAGATTGCTGCTAAATCCAAAACTATTGGACTATTACAACAAAACTCATACCACTTTGATTAAATAAGCAAAATTATATAAATTCAAAACTTTATAAAATTTATCATACAGTCGAAGACACAAAATCTATAAATTTCATATTAATTTGGGAAAATATAATTAAAGTTTATACCAATTTCATAAAATATTTCTTAAAATTATAATTACGATTCATACTAATTTAGAAAAAAATTTATTTGGAAGAAAAATCGTAATATAAATATCATAAATCTAACACATATAAATTATGATAGAATATTGACTTCTTGATCCGTAAGAGACCATATATGTACTTTAATTTCTTAGTTTTTTAATTTATCTATTTGACTTTTTTCTCTCCTCACACTCTTTCAACAATTCAACCATGACTTACAATAAAATAACTTTATGAATTGAGATGGAACCATAATTTTCTTAATAACCAAGGTCTCGAAATCTTTATTTTATTTTTACTTTACTTGTTAATATAATTTTTCATATTACTTTTCATGATATATACTGGATATAAATAATATAATAATATATATATTTTTAAAATAACTCTATAGGATCATAACTATGTTTAGTCCCTTAGACGAAGTTGTTGGGATTTGAAGAACATCAAACCTTTCTTAAAGGTATATTCTCATGCGAAGAAATAGTGTAGTAGTAGAATGGAGAGCGATGAATAGGGAGAGAAACAATTATTGTTTTTTGGGGAAAGGAAGCGACGAAAAGGCGAATAATTGCGAGATTACTACATAAATCGATCTCTTTTTTTTGAAGAGATTTGAGGGATAAATATGGCAAATTACCATAGTATCCTTATTGTCCATGTTATTATATGTGAAAAAAATCACGTCGCTACTGCACTCATAGGCATGGGCTCGAGGTCTGCGAACAAGATTCCTAATGCACACATTTGTATTCGGTTCCAGCTTTCCACTTACCACATTTGTATCCGGTTACATATGGTTCAATATCCGGATACATGTTACTTGTATCCGATTCCACACTACATTTGTATACAATGTTTATTTTTTTCTAAATTAAATATTAAATTTTCTAATTCAAATATATTTTAATATATTTTTTTTCAATTCATAAATATTTATAATATTTTTATTTATGATAATAATATATGAAAAATTAATTGCAATTTATCTAAATATCATTTAACTATACCTTTTTAACACCACAATTAGGTTGTTCTACATTTTTATTTATTAAATTTAATTTTTTTAGTCACATTAGTCAAATCCTTCACAAACTTTCACAAAAATTATTCTTAAATCAACTCCACTATCACCTCCAAATCCATAAAAAAGAACAACATAAATATCACCTTCTAATCAACCCAAATTAATTATCTCTCTCTCCCTCAAATTATCACCCTGGAACACTCTCCTCTCCTTTTTTTTTTTTTACTCTCTAAATTTTCTTTTCTTGTTTTAATATAATAATAGTTAAATTTTATGGTAATGTAGTACACTCATGAGTGGTGTTTATAACATTGTGATATTCTACTAAAAAAATAAAAATCGTTACGCTAACAGACAATTATTTTTACTAACTCTATTATTAAAATAAACACATATAGAAAGGTATAAAAAAAAAAATTTATTATTTAATTTAAAAATTACAAATATATTTTACGGGAAAAAAGTTTTATTAAGAAAATCACAATAAAAGTAAATATTGATCAATGCTCAGTTAATAAAATTAAATGAGTCAAATGTTTTTTTTAGTTAATTGTAGAGATTTAAGAAATAGTTAATTAAGAATTTGTTGACTCCGATTTCATATTTGAATAAATACTTAGGAAAAACTTATTTCCCCTTAGAGATTTTAAAGTACCTTTTTAGTAAAATTGGTAAGAAATTCTAAGAAAACCATTTAGGAAATCAAAATAAGATTAATCATAAAAATATTACTCTAAAATATGAAATAGCAATAAAAAGTCATATATTCTAAAAATAAGAATCACACGGGCGTCTTATTATAATAAAACTAATATCGTGAAAAATATTTAAAAAGATAATAATTAAAGAAATATATTTTTTAAAATTTGATAATAAAACTAATATCGTGAAAAATATTTAAAAAGATAATAATTAAAGAAATATATTTTTTAAAATTTGATAATAAAACTAATATCGTGAAAAATATTTTAAAAGATAATAATTAAAGAAATATATATTTTAAAATTTGATAATAAAACTAATATCGTGAAAAATATTTAAAAAGATAATAATTAAAGAAATATATTTTTTAAAATTTGATAATAAAACTAATATCGTGAAAAATATTTAAAAAGATAATAATTAAAGAAATATATTTTTTAAAATTTGATAATATTATTACGAAAATATTTATTTACATAAAAATATATTAAAATTGTATATAATGCGTACAATTTAAAATGTTAGAAATCGAATTCAAGATTAAAGCAATCTTAAAATTTCAATTGTTTTCGCTAGAAAAGATAACGAATTATCTCAATAAAATCATGTTAATATTTATAAGAAGTTTTTAAATATCATAAATATTTTTAAAATAATAAGTAAAATATTATTTTTCGCTGATAAAAAAAATTAAAATGTTTTGCTCCTTTTATAAATCGGTTAACAGCTATTTATTAACCCCAAAAGATAAGATAAGAACGAAAATGTTATCATAACCGTGTAATTTTCCTTCCACCGCGTAATTCAGCGGTCAATCTCGACTCTCCCTTTCTATCTATATATATATATCCCACTGCGTTCGTGGCTATTCCAGTGCCAAATTTCTTTCTCGCGTTTTCTGTCTGACGTGGTTTCCTTTTTGATCAAAGTTTTGTCGGGTTTTAGGATCCATCAAACTTGTGGTTTCCTTTTTGATCAAAGTTTTGTCGGGTTTTGCGAATTTACGATCCATCAAAATTGTGGTTCCCTTCTTGATCAAAGTTTTGTCGGAGTTTTGCGAATTTACGATCGAGAGATTGTGGTTCCTATGATCAAAGTTTTGTCGGGTTTTGCGATCGATCAAGATTGTGGTTCCCTCCTTGATTAAAGTTTAGTCGGGGTTCTGCGAATTTACGATCGATCAATATTGTGGTTCCCTTCTTGATCAAAGTTTGATCAAAGTTTTGTCAGGATTTTGCGAATTTATGATCGATCAAGATTGTGGTTCCCTTCTTGATCAAAGTTTTGTCGGGATTTTGCGAATTTACGATCGATCAAGATTGTGGTTCCCTTCTGGGGTTTTGCGATCGATCAAGATTGTGGTTCCCTTCTTGATCAAAGTTTTACCGAGGTTTTGTGAATTTACGATAAATTAAGATCGTGGTTCCCTTCTTGATCAAAAGTTTTGCTGGTCTGTATTTGTGACTTTAAATATTGTGATCATCGAGCCTGTTATCCTGTTATCGGAATTTTTCCAATGGTTTCTTAATTCTTGATTTTGTTTATCCATCTTATTGTCTAGTTCCTTCATTTTCTACTCAGATTGATTATATTTTTCTTGAATTCATGGGTTTTTCAGAGAAACTAAGAAATAAAATGGGTGCAAGGTGTGCAAAGAGTGGGTGATTGTCAGATTTTGGAAACTGTGGATGGAGATCCGGTGAAACCTTAGGTCTCATTATCTTTGCATTCATTATTTTCTTTGTTGTTGTTCTTGATATAAACTTGGGGAGAGGGATATGTTATAAATATGAACTATATGAGTGAGAGACTTTGACATGTGTGTTCTTCCGCTGTTCACTTATTTTATGTTGATTGTCTTCTTCTAGTCGTGTTGCAGCAATGAGGATGTCTGTTGGATCTTGGAGGCAAAAGCTGTAAATTTTTGAACTTGCTACAAAGCTTTATGTTTGATTATATTTCCATTTATAGTCTATTGTGTTGTTTAGACTTTTGACTCTTTTGATTTGATTATCTGCTATTCTGTTTTGTAGAGAAGACTTACTGTGAATGTATGTCGGGTCATTGACACTATGACGGCAGATTATTGGACTTAATGGGTTACCTTGTTTCTTATAAATCCAAGAGTTGGTTGAAACGATTGCATTCATCCCCTTTTAGCATACGCTACTTAGCCTTTAAGATTTCTTTTGCTGATTGCGTATCAAAAATCTTCAGTTAGGAATGGTTTACGACATGGAACCTAATATCTGAGTTTGCTCTCTATATTATTTCTCTACATTGGTATTTTGGATTTGTTTCTTGTACTGTTAGCCTATATTTAGCAATTATGTCTCCCTTGGTTTTTGAATTACCGAACTGCATGACTTTTAAGCATGTGAGGATTGAACAACAAAGTGTTAGGAATGGCTATGAACTCGTAATAACCTAATTTCTTAGCTTTTGAAATGTCGGCATTTGATCACAAACATTGGCATTCAACTACCATTTGTTTCTCTACAGAGGTGTTTCTATTATGCAATTGAAGTGGGGTTTGTTGTTGAAGAACTGGTCATCTTCTGTTTTTACTTTTCCTTGGTCTACGATGAGCTCATTTCACCTTTTTTTGTGCTTGGTTTGGTTCTCACAGTGAACTCAAGTGTGGTCGTTTGTGGAAGAAATTAGCTATCCTATAAAATGGTTTGGTGATTTTGTATTGATTTGGGTGAAGTAAATGGTGTGGTCATTCAATTGATATGGTCAGATTTTATTGTTAAAGAGAGTTTAGTACGACTCGCATTCTTATTCTTGCATATTATTTGCACTCTTCGGTACTCCAAGATCACAGCTCTATTTACTTCCTTGAGGTTGGGGTCTCACAATTTGTGATAGGATGTGGGAACCAGATGCTATCTTGTTGCAGACTATTTTACTCAATCTTAGTCCCTTGCTGATTATGTTGAATCTGAAAACTTTTGCTAATACATGTGTGGGCACAGGTTTTGGAAGCTGTGAATGAAGATCCAGGCAAACTTTAGGTTTTAAATTATCTTTGTGTTCATTATTTTCTCTGAAGTTATTCTTCTGTCTACTTTGGTGAAGTGGTGACAGGCACTATATGAGTACAAGAGGCATTGGCATTTGTATTTTTTGGCCTTTAACTCGTTTTCAGTGATGACTAGACTTCAATAGAGGTAGATTTTGGTTTGGAACAACTAATCTCTCTTAATGGTTGAATAGTGGGAAGGTGTATGATTGTGTGTCTCGTATTGTTGCGTTTCCATTCACTAATTTTCTTATGCGCTTGATCTGGAATGGTTGTAGCCTCTCTTATTGGTTGTAGGAAGGTACTTGATCTCTAAACATTATGATCATCAAGCACAATGAAGTGTGGTGTAGATGTGCAAATTATGCGTCGAAGTTCTGTGATATGTGAAGCTAAAGGTTTTATTTACCATCACTTTGCTGTGCTCTTCTGATTCAATTTTTACCTTGCCAATCTTGTTAGTTTGATTCTGATCTCGGTTGTGTTGATGGTGGTATGTCGACAGTGTGGGAGTTGGTCACGGGCACCTCAAACTGACATTTGAGGAGGATTTGTTTGCTATGTTTTTTTGAATGGAATTGTGGGATGAGTATTATTGACAAGTTTTGTTGGGCTTATGTTGATAAAGATATTTGTTCCAAAATCGAAAAGAGCGATTCGGCAAAAAAAGAGAGTATTTACTTGTTTTCTTGGTATATATTTGTACATATGATTTCGCTTGATAATCCAATGAATCTCTATTGTTTGACCAAAAGACTTTTTTGATGGAGCAATGTCAAGTATATGTAGAACCCCGTAGATCTCGTTTGATTTGATGGTTTCCTCAATTCTCAATTGTTTTGGCAGAAGTTCTGAGAAGAGTCAGAAGTCTTATGGGTTTTTTGAATTAGTGTACGTACTAGTTTGAAATATGTGCTGCGATTGGGGTTTGCTAAACATCACAGCCCCTTTTGGGTTGTGTTCTCACTATTTGTGATAGGATGTTGAGGCAGCTGCTATCTTTTGTTGGCTATATTGATCAATCTTAGTCCCTTACTGGTTTTTTTCAATCTCAAAATCTTTTTATTTTGCTAGTTGATATGTGTGCGACGGATTTTGGAAGCAGTGGATGTAGTTCCAGAGAAACTTTAGGTTCTATTATCTTTTCATTCATTATTTTCTTTTTGCGTGCAATGACGGGAGATTATTGTTTGGAATGACACAGAAGTCTCTCATTGGTTGTAGTCTCTCTCCTTTTATTACGTTTCCATTCACTATTGTTCTTATGTGGTCTATTTGGAATGGCTGTAGTCTCTCGAATTGGTTGTCGGAAGGTACATGTATCAATCAGGAGCAATACTGTTATGGTGTCAGGAGCAATACTGTTATGGTATAGACGTGCAAATGGTGCTTGGAAATTATGTGGACTGTGAGGCTAATGGTTTTTATTTACCGGTACAGTGTTTTCTGGATTAATTTTTAACTGGCTAAACTTTGTCTGTTTGATTCTGATCTTGGTTGTAACTTTCAATACAAGAGTACTGTTACAAACTGACATCTGAGGTGGGTTTGTCTGCTACATTTTTGTGTTCTGGGTTTACAAAAGGCATTGTGGGATGAGCGTGGTTGACAAGTTCTGTTAGGCTTTACTCTTTGATTTGATGGTATGCTCAAATCCTTTCCATTCATTGTTTTCATTATTGTTGGATTTTAGATAGGAATTGATGTATTTCTATGCATACCTAATACTGGAGTTTCGGAGAAGAATTTGTTATTTTCAGGATAAGTTTCTTGAAATGGTATGACAAATTAAGTCGACTAACAAATTTAGATAACATAATTCTTTGTTTGAATTTATTTTCAGCACACACCAAGGAGTCTGACACTTCTCTTTCTTTTTTATTAGAACGGTTTAAAACAGCACCTGATGACCGGTCTTAGCTTGTTATTTAGAGTGACTAAGGCTACCTTGGTTTTATGGGATCATCTTCCTTGAGTTTTGATTTAGTTGGTTGGTAAGCCGGGCAGTATCAGATTTCCTTGTTTTCTTACGAAGAATAATGTTTCTGGAGTTGGATATAATGAAACAACGTATGTAATGTTTTGTTGTACAAGTTTGAAATATGTGATGTGCTTGTGAGACATTTTCAATGTATGTAATGTATTTTAATAGGTAGTTTTATTCTTGCTTTAAATTACGTTGGTGTTATGTTAATATGATCTTTTTGATTATAACAATTGTCGTCTATAAAATTTTGATTGATGGATTGCTTTTAATAGTTATTACACTGAAGATCCTTGTCGATGATTCTCATTATTGTAATAATTCTATGGCATTTTTTTTCGTAGTCATTTTCAAAGATGTATTTTACAGTTAGTTCTGCAATAGTTCTTTTCTTATGGACTCTGCTTTATTTTTTATTCAATTTTTTTCAAATTATTTTTTCGTTTGTGATTTGTAATAGATGCTTAGGGTGTCACAAATATGTTTTTCATTTTTACATTGTCTAGGTTGTTTGATCAATCATTTTGTTTATTAAAATTCAAAATTAATTATTAAAGTATCGTTGTCTTCTGCAACATCTCCTAGGCTCATTGTGACAATTTTTCTCAGCGTACAGCTTCATGACACGCGTCCTTCATCCACGCTTTGCGCTTTCTGAACGGTTGAGATTCAACTTTGGTTATTATTCTCTCTCATTTTCAAATATTCTCTAAAATGTTTCTTCTTCGCTTCTCTGTTTTTTGCAATCCTCTTTAGATTTTTGCTCCTTTCATCTTCTTCCCTGCCCTTTCCTTGCTGTCATTTTTGTCCAGGTGCGCTTCTTTTTTTCTTGGTCTTGTATTCTGCATTTCCTTGTCTTTGCCGTATTTGTATGCTCTTTCAACTGTTTATTTTGGATGAGTGTATATACATCTTTTCTCATTTTACTGCTGATTCCCTGCATTCATTTCATGGTATGATAGCATAATTTTTGACTTTATATGTTTGCATTATACTAGTACTGATTCTATTTCACGTTTTTTTTCCATATAAATTTCTAGGGTTGTAAAATATTTATTGCTTAGTTTCAGACTTGACGTGCGTTTGGTCTTTGTGATTGTACAGAATCAATTTAACTTTTAACACGATCGATGATTTTGAACTGTATGGTGTGCTTGCGGGATTGAACTATACGGTCTTTAAGGATCGATAAATGTACTTTTGTTGGTTTGAATTATATGGTGTTTAAAGATTGATCGATGTGGACTTGTCGGATTGAATTATATGGTGTGCTTTTTGTTGGATTGAATTATATGGTGTTTAACTATGCTTTTGTCGGAGTGAATAGTGTTGGATTGAATTATATGGTGTTTAACTATTAATCGATGTGCTTTTGTCGGATTGAATAGTGTTGGATTGAATTATATGGTGTTTAACTATCAATCGATGGGCCAAGAGAGACTATCAGTTGTCTTATCGCAAGAATTTCCATTAGATCGTGGAGGCAGGTGTATATTATTTTTCTTACAAGAATGTTTTATGTTTTATTGAGTTTCCATTTACTATTTTTCTTACGTGCTCAAGGTAGTCTCTCTTATTGTTTGTAAGAAGGTACATTTTTCAGTGATGGTGATTGTCTATGGAAGGGAAATACTTAATCGGTGAATCATCCAGACTGTTATGAGACTTCTCTATTGGTTTTTCAATTATTGTATTTGTTTATTCATCTTATCTTCTAGGTCTTTCAACTTCTTCCCAGATTGGTTTTAGTCTTCTTGAATTCACGAGCTTTGCAGGGAAACTAAGAATTGAAGGGGGTGCAGGGTGTGCAAATGGAGGGTGGAAATTCTGTGATCTTTGTATCTGGCTTTGATCTTTGTATCTCAATGTTTTATTACCAGTTCACGGATGTGTATTCTGATTTATTTTCTTAATGGGTGGACTTGTTTTGTATGATATCATCATGCTTCTATTGATGGTTTATGGTTCAAAAGAGGCACTTAGAATGAGCATTTGGGACAAGTGCGGTTGGAATTTACTCTCTGGTTTGTTGGTATGGTTTTCTTCTTGCTTTGAAAAGTTTTACTCAATTTTGACGCCTTCTCTGGATAACTTCTTGTAATTGAGATCTTGGACTCTTTTAATAATTTTTCAAGACCTCTGTATTTGTTTGAATTGGTCTGGTAATGATGTGTTTCTTACAATAGTAATAATGGAGTTTTGGAGAATTTGTTTATTTCAGTTGAGTTGGAAAACCTTTTTCTTCGAGAAATGTTATAATGGGCATTTTACCATTGGTTTCTTAATTCTTCATTTGGTTTATCCATCTTAATCTCTAGGTCCTGCATCTTCCATCCATATTGATTTTATTTTTCTTGAATTCATGGGTTTTTCACGGAATGGAGATGGGGTTAAACCTTAGGTCTCATTATCTTTGCATTCATTATTTTCTTTGTCGGTGTTCTTGATATAAACTTGTGGAGTGGGATATGTTATAAATATGTACTATATGAGTGAAAGGCTTTGACATGTGTGTTGTTAGACTGTTGACTTATTTTATGTTGATTGTCTTCTAGTCGTGTTGCAGCAATGAGGATGAGGATGTTATAAATATGGAGGTGGGTGAAACCTTAGGTCTCATTATCTTTGCATTTATTATTTTCTTTGTCGTTGTTCTTGATATAAACTTGTTGAGTGAGATATGTTATAAATACGCCTTATATAAGTGAGAGGCTTTGACACGTGTTCGACTGTTGACTCTGTTTATGTTGATTGTCTTCTAGTCGTGTTGCAGCAATGAGGATGTATGTTGGTTCATGGAGGCAAAAGCTGTAAATTTTTGAACTTGCTACAAATCTTTATGTTTTATTACGTTTCCATTTATTATCATTCTTGTGAGCTCGAGTTCGAATCGCATAACATCATGATCATCAAGCCTGTTAAGGAAATTTCTCTATTGATTTTTCTAATTCTTGAATTTGTTTCTTCAACTTATCGTCTATGTCCTTCCTTTTCTACCCTGATTGCTTTAAGTTTTTTAAATTTGTGGGCTTTACGTTTCTTAAATTCGTGGGCTTTGGGCTTTACAGGAAAATTAAGAAATGAAGTGGGTGCAGGGTGTGCAAATGGTGGGTGGTGTGATTTGGATCGGGATCCCGTTTGCTTTCACTGTTTTCATTGCTGTTTTTCATCATGTTAACCTCAGGAGTGGAAGATCTTGTAACTATAAACCTTGTTGATTTTAATTATCATTTTTTACACGTGTTGCTGCGAAGAGGATGTCTATTGGGTCATTGGGTCGTTATAGGCTTCGACATTTGTGTCGTTCTAGACTTGACTTTGTTGATTTTAGTGATTTTTTTTTCACAGTTGACTTTGTTGATTTTAATTATCATTTTCTACACGTGTTGCTGCGAAGAGGGTGTCTATTGGGTCATGAAGCGAATAGCTGTTGATTAGGATATTTCCAAGTAGTAGTTTGAAATATGTTGTGATTGGGGTTTACACAACATCACATCGCCTTTCTGGTTGGGTTCTCTCTATTTGTGATAGGATGTGGAGGCTGGCTATATT
>Ga0214542_1002080_pt1 | contig 41439 bp, 22 predicted proteins | sample CNSS1metaG_FD_160096 | JGI IMG/M metagenome (GOLD analysis project Ga0214542, IMG submission 160096) | Root nodule microbial communities from cowpea collected in UCLA plant growth center, Los Angeles, California, USA - CNSS1 | ecosystem: Host-associated > Plants > Roots > Nodule | place: USA... | reverse complement strand
CATTATGTGCTCGGTTAAATCTCTTAGATTATTTTAGAGTATGTATAGTGAAATTTTGATTTTTTTTTTATTCACTTTTAATTTACCACTTCAACCACTCTTCAATTATTTTTTATTTTTTTTTTTGTGATGTAATGTAATGTAATGATCTAAAGATCGATTGGATTAGTAAATTAAAAATTAGTCAAAATGAACATTAAGAGGAGATAGACATTAAAACTCCTCAACAAGAATAAATAAGAGTCAACTTATTAGACTATCTTCTACTCAAAACTTTAATGCTAATTATTCGTGGGGAGTTTTCTTTTGACTATAAATGAAAAAGTTGAAGAATAAACAACAACAAAAAAAACTCAAAAACACATGAGTTGAATCTGTACTCCGGAGTAAAATTTAACATATACAACTTATAACAAAATAAATATTAGAAATTCAAAATAAGTAATCAATTTCTTTAAGATTGTAAGATTTTGAATCTGATGATTAATCTATTTCATGTCTCTCCTCATAAAATTTAATAATCTTAACGACTATGATTAATATAATATTAAAAAAAACAAAAAAAAAACAAATATATATATATATAATGGAAGTTTTTTCCACCACAACTTTTTTAAAAACATAAATATAATCAAACTCAGCCATTTACAATAAACATTCACTTCAGTATGGATTTATGAAATTTTAAAATTTATATTACAATATAAAATATTAAAAGTCATATAATTATAATATATATAAATCCTATAAACGTTAAGAATTTATAAAAATTATGAAAATATGAAAAAATCTACTAGGAAAAATTTCATAAGGAAAGACCACAAATATAATTAAGTTAAAAATATGTACAAATTATATTACTAAATAATAACATTTAGTTTATAAAAAGCTGTTCAAGAATTTGCTTATTAGGGACTCTAACCACTATTAAAATATAACAGGAGTTAAATTTTTACGAAAATAAACACTCCAATCTAAAATATACTCTATTGATTAATAATCACAATAAACTATTTCGTGTTCATTTAAATTATAGCATTTCTCGTCTTTTCGAATGAACTCAAAGCATTCGACCAAAAGGATAGTCTTCCCGTGTTCCATATACACTAACTTTGGTTTTCAAACCCGTAACTGCAAGCCTCACAAATATCAGTTTCCAATACTCTTCATTTGACATGCTACGTTGAAAGCATCACAATATATGAATTAAAATTCATACAATCAACGCATACAATAGATAAGGGAAAATCTGTGGAAAGAAATATCAGCCTCAAAATTGGTTACCTAACAAAATTTTAAGCTCTTCATTTGTCTGTTGAACAAAATATGGTGAATGCAGATTAGTAAAACCAAGCATCAATAGAAAAAAGGCTATGAAATACAAGGGTAACACCCCTTTTCCTCTAAAAGACTAACTCATGAGGTTTCACACCATCCTTCAGGGAAAACCTGGCACCCAGATAAGCATTCAAGTTCGGGACACTCTCTATGGCTTTTATCAATGCAGAGTCCACAGTTTTCTGGTCATCTTTCTTCTGCTGGGGCAACACACTCTTTTCCTGCGATAATGTAAAAAATGTATAGATCAATACACAGAAGCAAATGAGAAAAACACAGTAAGCAACAAAATAAGAAAATTTGCAGTCCCACCTCCTTTTCTGCCTCGAAAAACTCTCCCTCTCCCTTCTTCTTCTTTTTGCTGGACTCCTTTGAAAAGTATTTGTCATCAAATTTGTCCACGTTAACAGCAGAAACATCTACTTTGGTGGACGTGGCAATAACATATGACTGGTTCACTCGTCTCAATGGAACTCCGTTGATCTTGAAAGGACCTAAACAACAAGTGATAAACATAAGCCAGACCAGAAATGGTGGGGAACATAGTACATTCAAAAGAGCCCGAGTCAAAATGCTATTCAAATTTCAGATCAATGGATACCAAAATCCAATGTCCAACTAAAAACTAAACCAATTTTCCTGAACAAAAGCAACCTATATATGGTTGTTACTATTGCAACCTCATACATGGGAAAAGCACGTAAAATGGAAAATGTAATCAAACATGTTTGATAAGAAAACTCACCAGTTACAAGAAGCAACCCAGAAGGAAGCTGCTTCAAAAACACTACCCTCTTTCCCTTAAATCTACCGGCAAGAAGAATCAACACTGTCCCAGGGGTAACGCTGGCCCTGAAACAATTCCAACACAAATCCACGCCATAAGCTACAAATAAAAATAATAGTAAAACAGAAAAATTTAATTACAAAATGATGAAAATAAATTGAAAGCAATAAAAACTAAACTAAATTATTTAAAAACACAAACAAATATATACATATGAATGATTACTATAATGCACCTGAGCTTAGTGAGTCTGGGTTTGTGCTTGTTGAGAAGGGGCTTCTTGACATCATCAGCAGGGTAAAATTTGGGAGGTTTTAGAGCGGGAGATTGAGGTTTGGGAGTAGGGTCGTGACGAGGGAAAACGCCACCGTTTTTAGCCTTGATAGCCCAAATTCCCCTCTTATGATACATCTGCGATTTCGAGTATTTCCCAATGCCCCTTATCAGTTCGGGGTTTCTGCTAACCTTTCGCGTTTTCTGCGCCGGCGCCATTGCTGTTACCTCCGACCAACAAAACGTAAACCCTAATTTTGGCTCGTGTCGCATAAGAGATCAAATATCTATATTCTCTATAGAACTAACTATCTGACGGGCCTTCACTTGACCCAAACATCCATGCTTCAGGCCCGCGAATTGTTGGCATATTTTTTATTTCATATTTCAAAAAATATGATATGAAATATATTTTTTATGTATTTCAAAAGTATAATATTTAATTAAAAGTAAAAAGCTTTATATTTATATATATATATATATTTTTTTTTTTTTCTTCACGTACTTTAATAACTTTGAAAATTTTAAATTTTGTCTTTAATTAAGTATTATAATTTTAAAATAAAAATATATATATAACAATATATAAAGGAATTCTCCTTTTTGTGTTCATATTTCAAAATACCAATTTTACCTTTTAAATATAATAATTTATTAAATTTTTAAAAATTGACCATTACTTTTATAGGCTTCTTATAAAATCAGATATCTTTGTTTCTTCTCTTCTTCTTTATTTATTAATTGTTATTTTTTTGTCTGTTCTTATATATTTCACTTTATTTTTAATAAATATAATTTTAATTTATATATTAATTTAATAATATTACAATATTATCATCTATTGATATAATATTACGCATATTTAAAAAATGGATATACATAGGCGCGATAACGTTTATGTTTATGCTAGTTTCATATTATACTTTTTTAAATATATTTTAAATTACATAATAAAAATATATACTTCCGAAAAAATAATACTATTATTAACTGTAATGAATTTCCCATCTAATTATTCAAATATTAGAGAACTCATGACATTCATTCTAACGTCTCTCTATTTCCCACATTAATCATTTGTGCTAAATAATAGAAAATAATTGTAACTGTAGTTGTTATTTTTTTTTTTTTTACGTATGCTTATTGAGTCAAAGTATCTTTTTAATTAAAATTTTTAACCTATTTCACTCATTTGAAATATTTTTATTTTTTTACTTACATTTAGAACTATGTTGTTGGTGTATGGAGTATTTACCTATTTTCTAATTAGTTAGTTATAGAGAGTATATAAACTTAGTACCTTAATATTCAATTTAGAATAAGAGAAAAATCACTATCTGAGAGGTAATAATTGGTATCACACTTGGATAAACATCAGAAAAAAGTAATAAACTTTAACCATGGCGAATACGTATAGTAATTTCATACCAACTGCAATTTCAAAAGTGAATGAGCATTATCACTATTGGGTAAATGCTAATGCAAAATTTTCTAAGGTTAAAAAAGTATTTGAACCTTTTATATATAAGCATTCTCTAACATGTTCATGGGTTGTCATATATGGTAAGAAGAACAATTTGGAAGAGTTGAAATTTAAAAATAAAGCAAATAAAAGACTATTGGTTTCAAATTACCAATTGAATTATACTTGAAATAATTTTGAAAAAGGAAATGCTAAAATAGATTCGGAATTCATTAAAACAAAATTATTAAGACCCCCAAAACCGATTTATAAAATAATTATAATGTTAAATCTCACATTGATTAAATATAAAGTTAATTTATTGAGTACAAAGTTCAATTTATAAATCGATTTTATAAATTTGTTTAGATTTAAAATTTACTTATTGTGAATCCAAAAATACACAAAACAAAATTGCAAATATTGTTGTAGGTGGTGAAAAATGATGTTACTCATACCATAATTTTCAAAAGAAAAAAAAATCAAAATGCATAAAAGATGTGATTCATTGATTCGTGTTGTAAAAGTCACATGACAGGTAGAAAATACAATTTTTCCTCTAGTATTTTTCCTTCTTTTTTTGGCAAAGTAAAAGTAGGAATTATGGATTAAAGCTAGGTATGAAAGGTATTGATAAACTTTTGTTGATGAAGTTATGTATCTATCTAGTAATACTTTAAAAAAAAAAATAGTTGATAAATAATTCATTTAGTACGAGTCAACTTGTTAAGAAAGAACTCAAGAACTCGATAATGGAATGAAGCAAAATAAACGTGAATTATTTCAAGCACAAGACCTAATTTTAAAAATCTTTATATCTAGTATGATTACTATCATTGTAAATCTAGATTGTCCCCCAATTGCTTCATAGTCAATTCAATGCCACCGGCTCAAGTTTGGCAGTCATGTTCACTTTCGTTGATGATTTGAGTGAGAATGTTTGGATGTGTATCCTTAGTGAGAGGTTGAGCACTAGATGTATTTAAGAAATCAAAGCATTAATTGAAAACAAGTTAATTAAATTTTGTAATGAGTTGGGTATTCAAAGATATCTCATTACATCATATATGTCAAAAGTATGACATAGTTGAGAGGAAAAATCATATATTATAAACATGATTTGGAATACTTTAATAGAAAGAGAAAAAAAAATATCATATATACTTGACTCCTTTCCATTAAGTGTAGAACAAAAACCTTTAGTGGTGTACCAAACAATTCTCAAACTAACAAACAAACGACTCGCCATTTTCCAACAAAAAGCCTAGGATGAAAAATCTCACCAGCTATAACCATAAATCAAATCACACAAACATTTCAAGAGTTGAGTTTTACAAAAACAACCACTCAATTCCAAAATATACTACATATCGATTGTTCAAAAATGGTCACAATAAAGATATTTAATATCCATTTAAATTATAGCATTTATTTATTTTTGGATGAACTCAAAGCATTCAACTAAACAGATTACCTAACCGCGGATATACTTACAAACACACTATCTTTGGTTTTCAAACCCTAACAGCAAGCTTCAAAACAGATTATGTACGTGGTATAAATGTTTCCAATATTCTTCATTTAACACGTTAAGACGAAAGCATCACTGTATAATATATAATATATAAAATTCATACAATCAACACAATCTCTAGAAAGGGGCAAAACTGTAGCAAGAAATATTGGCCTCACAATTGGTTGCCTAACAAAATTTTAAGCTCTCTAGTAGAACCAGCATCAATAGAGAAAAGGCTATGAAATACAAGAATACCACACCCCTTTCCTCTAAAAGACTAGTTCATGAGGTTTCACACCAGCTTTTAAGGAAAACCTGGCACCCAGATAAGCATTCAAGTCCGGGACACTCTCTATGGCTTTTATCAATACAGAGTCCAAAGTTTTCTGGTCATCTTTCTTCTGCTGGGGCAACACACTCTTTTCCTGCGTTTGTGTAAAAAGTGTAGAGATCAATACACAGAAGCAATTGAGAAGAACATAGGAAGCAACAAAATAAGAAAACTGATAGGCCCACCTCCTTCTCAGCCTCGAAAAACTCGCCCTCTCCCTTCTTCTTCTTTTTGCTGGACTCCTTTGAAAAGTATTTGTCATCAAATTTGTCCACGTTAACAGCAGAAACATCTATTTTGGTTGATGTGGCAATAACATATGACTGGTTCACTCGTCTCAATGGAACTCCGTTGATCTTGAAAGGACCTAAACGGCAAGTCACAAACATAAGACAGACCAGAAATGGGTGGAGAACAGAGTACATTCCAAAGAGCCCGAGTCAAATGCTGTTCAAATTTCAGATCAACGGATACCAAAAGCAGCCAATGTCAAACTAAAAACTAAACCAATTTTCGTGAACTAAAGCAATCAATCTATAGATGGTTGTTACTATTGCAACCTCATACACGTGAAATGGAAAATGTAATCAAACATGTTTAATAAGAAAACTCACCGGTGACAAGAAGCAACCCGGAAGGAAGCTGCTTCAAAAACACTACCCTCTTTCCCTTAAATCTACCGGCAAGAAGAATCAACACTGTCCCAGGGGTAACGCTATCCCTGAAACAATTCCAACACCAATCCACGCCATAAGCTCCACATAAAAATAAAAGTAAAACAGCGAAAATTAATTACAAAATGATGAAAATAAATTGAAATCAATAGACACTAAGCTAAATTATTTAAAACCACAAACAAATATATACATATGAATGATTACAATAATGCACCTGAGCTTAGTGAGTCTGGGTTTGTGCTTGTTGGGAAGGGGCTTCTTGACATCATCGGCAGGGTAAAATTTGGGAGGTTTTAGAGCGGGAGATTGAGGTTTGGGAGTAGGGTCATGGCGAGGGAAAACGCCGCCGTTTTTAGCCTTGATTGCCCAAATCCCCCTCTTGTGGTACATCTGCGATCTCGAGTACTTCCCAATGCCCCTTATCAATTCAGGGTTTCTGCTAACCTTACGCGTTCTCTGCGTCGGCGCCATTGCTGTTACCTCCGACCAACACAAACCCTAATTTTGGCTGGTGCCGCGGAAGAGATCAAATATCTATATTATCTGTATGACTATCTCGTGGGCCTTCCACTTAACCTCAACATGAAATCGTGACAGTTTCTTTCTGCACCTCCGTATATTTATTTCTTTGTTTCTTAAATTTGTATTTTAAATTGTGCTATAAATTTTGTATTTTAAAATATATAAACCGAAATAAAATATTTATTTTATAATTTAAAATGTATAATCGGAAATAGTATTTTTTTTTGTTGGATTATGCAATTAAAAATACACTCACATCTTGAATTATATAATTTAAAAATGCATTTTTTCTTTAATTTTTGACATTGGATCCTCTTGATTATTATCTTCTTAGGGGTGTCAAAATGAATTTAAATCCATGAATAACACAGTTTACCGTGATTTTAAGTCAAGTTGGACCTAAAAGATTCATTTTTTCTTAATTGTGGGTTAAATTTAACCCAAAATTCACATATTAAATATATATGTTGTTGGACGTAAGTTACTCATAACCCTAAATAATAACCATCTATCATTTTTTAATAATTTTTTTCATAACTTTTTTATTATAATTATTTACTTTTAATCATGTTGTTATTTACTACTATTTTAATAGTTTAAGTTTTTATTTTTTTTTATTTTTTTAATTATATAGATTCACACTTTACTTTTTAACTATTACTTTACTTTACTTTATAATAATGTGTTATGTTTTATAAGATAAATGGATATTTTGATTGTAATGTTATAAAAGATAAGTCGAATTCATGTATTTTATTATATTATACAATAAACATAATGATTAAATACATTTATTATTCATAGATGTGAAATTAGAATTTGTTAGTCTCAAACTTTGATACATTTTTTGTCTTCAAACTTAAAAAATGAATTAATATAGTTGTTAACTTAAAAATACTATATTCATTAAAAAATGTATTAAAACTTAGAACAAATACGAATTTTAATTATGCGTCAAAGTTCATAAACTAAAAAATATTTAATCTTAAATGTAAAAATAAATTGAGAAAAAAAAAGATTAAAAGTCAACTTACCAATATATCACAAGTCAATTCAGGTTATAAAATTTCTAGTTAAAAAAAAAAATTGACTCATTTTTAACTCAACTCATATTAGGTTTAGGTTGACTTAATATGTCTCTCCATCGATCTCGTCTCTTATTAATTTTTCCATATTTCTTCTTCATTTGCTCATTCTATCTTCACTCTTTTTATCCTTTTATTCTTCCACTTTTGTATTATTTTTTTATAGAGTTACAAGAACATGAGACATTCCTAATTGATGATATTTTAGTTTACTCAAATCTCTCACAATTAACAACCCCTTATCTTCCAATTTACATGGATCACAAAATTAACCTCGGTAAAAAAAATGTCTTCAGGGTGAAAAGAGTTTGGCTAACGAAGTTGCAAGCAATGTTCACACTTTTGCCTGATGAACAACTCAAAGGGCTTGGCTTAGTTGTAATTTTATCAGCTTGATTAATCTCAATCATCAAGAAAAAATGTGGTAGTGTTAGGCACATAACCAAACCCTTTGATTTGAAGAATCAAATTGTCTAAAACTAAAGATATAAGTGTAGAGTCACGATGGGCCGTGTCCCTAGCAATGAATCTGTGAACTTCATTATTCACTTCAATCCAACTCCAACCTGGTTCCTTCACTACCCTGCTCATGTCCATTTTTTCCCTCACCCTTCTTACCTTTGTCCACATACCTTTCGATGCAAAAATATTTGAAAGTAATATATATGATCCACTATCTAGTGGATCACACGAAATTGCCATCTCAGCAGCATATGTTCCCAGTTCCACATGACCTGAAACTCTACATGCACTGAGCAAGCTCCTCCACACTACTGCTGCTGGTTTGATGGGCATTTTCTCAATAAATTCCTTTGCTTCATATACTTTACCAGCCCGGCCCAAGAGAGAAACCATGCAAGCATAATGATCAATCCCTGGTTCAACTCCAAACTGAGACATTGATTCAAAGTGGTAAAATCCAAGGTCTAGAAGTCCAGCATGGCTACATGCTGATAATACACCTACATAGGTGACATAATTTGGCTTTGCTCTGTCCACAATCATGTGTTCGAACACCTCAAGAGCTTTTGCTGCCTCTCCATGCTGGGCATAGGTTGAAATCATGGAATTCCAACAGGCAGTGTCTCTTTGATTTGTGGAACTGAATGTTTTGTGAGCCTCTTCAATGCTTCCACACTTGGCATACATATCCACCAGGGAATTTGTGACAAAGGAGTCATCATCAAGACCCATTTTTATCACTTGGTTGTGAAACTGCTGGCCGTGTCGAAGACTCGCTAAGTTACTTGCTGCTGTGATTACGGCAGCAAAAGTGAATTCGTTGGGTTTTAGCCTTGAAATCTGTAGATCTTTGTAAAGTTTGATAGACTCTTCATTTTCCGATTGTTGGCTGTATCCAGAAAACATTGCATTCCATACTACAATGTCTTTGTCATATACCTCCTCGAAAACTAGTCTTGCATCCCCAACACATGAGCATTTTGAATAAACATCTATTAGAGCACTTCCAGCAAAATTGTCTAAAGAAGCCCCATATTTAATAATCAAGCCATGGATTTGGCAACTGAGTTCCACGAGAAATAATGATGCAGATAGCCCAAGAAGGCTAACGAAGGTTAAGAGAGTCGGTGGTGATAAACTTAGCCTCATTTCGTGAAAAAGATCCAATGCTTCAACTAGCATGCTGTGTCTCGAGTATCCTTCTATCATTGCATTATAGGATACTACATTTATAGCAGCCAAAAGGTCGAAGACTTTTCTAGCACTAGTTAAGGAATCACATTTGGCATACATGTCAATCAAACCATTTTTCACAAAATCATCATTATCAATATTGACCTTGATAGCATAAGCATGCACTTGTCTTCCCTTTTCTTCGGCCTGGAGTGTACCACAGGAATTGAGAACACTAGTGCAACCAAATGCATCAGGCTTCCATCCCTTTTTAACCATTTCAACAAACAGGTCGATGGCATACCCATGGAATGAATTTTGCATGCACCCGGAAATCATTGTGGTCCACGAAACAACATCTTTATCTACTAGTTGATCGAATAACTTCCGACCTGTGTTCACTTTGTGACATTTCAAATAAAAATCTATAATTCCATTGACCACCGAAACATCACTGTCAAAGCCCCTCCTTAACACATAGCTATGAATTTGCCTCCCGCCTTCAAGAAACACGAGCATTGAACAAGCACTTAAAACGCTAGAAATCACATATCTGTCTGGATAAACATCACCCTCTCTCATTTGGTAGAATAGCTTCAAGGATACTTCACTCCTTCCAAATTTTGCATACCCTGCTATTATTGCAGTCCATGTGACAGTGGTTTTAACTCTTAGGCCATCAAAAATCAGCCTTGCTTCATCAACATAACCATGCTTGGCGTAAAAATCAATCAAAGATGTGCCCACATAAACATCCTGAACAAACCCACCCTTAACAATTAAACCATGCACCAGCAGAGCCTGACTGAGACTACCCAATAGTGTACAAGCTTTGATAACACTGGCTAAAATGTACTCATTTGGATCCTCAGTGCAACTTCTCCTGAACCGGCAGAACAAAACCAATGCTTCTACGCTGCAACCATGTTGAGTGTACATAGAAACCATGGAGGACCAAGTAACCAGATTCCTATGAGGCATAGTATCGAACAGCTTCTGTGCATCACTTAGAAGGTTCAGTTTTGAATACGCATGCAAGAGAGTGTTAACAAGGAAGACATCATGTTGGTGAAAACCCAAAACCAAAATGTGGGCATGGATTTTCTTAAAGTAATGAGAAGTAGGGACATTTGGGCACGGAAACTGCAACAAGTTGGCCAATTCACGACCAATTTTCCGTTGCTTAAGGTTTGGAGAATCTTGTGGTTGAAGAAAATGAGGTGACAGAGTGGACAGATTTAAAGTTTTTCTCACTTTGATTTTGTTAAGGAAATTTAAGTAGAATCCTAGTAATTGTCTCTGATGGTTTCGCATCGTAGATACGAGGTGAATGAATCCTCATAACGATTCGGTGCATTCTCTTAAATAAGAATCAGCATTCATTTATGAAAAACAACAAAAAAACTCATTGAAGAGTTTCAAAAGCATTGTTTTTCTTTATTTCTTTTTTCTTTCAATAGTTTGTTTGGTTTTAGAACATACTTACACCTATCATGAATAAAATCTTGAGAGACATATACAAGCAATACTTTGGTGTTAAAAACATCAAAATATTTGAACTGATTATAGAGAAAAAAAGTAGTCAATTTATCTGGGATTAAATGTAATTATATATGATTTGAGAGTAAACTAGAATAATTTATACATGTTTTTTTTTTTCTCCGTACCTCTTTCTTTATGACAAACCTTGGAAAACTTTTATATATGTTTTAAATTTTTCACAGGATCATTGAATATTTTATGAAAATCATTTGAAATTATTTACTTAGTTAAATTTGTGTTTAAACTAACTTGAAGAATATTAAAATTTCATTTAAAAAATTATTAAAAATATTTTCCATTCTAAATTATTTTAAAAATGTATATTTTATCTCTAAATTAAATTATAAACATTTTTTATACTAATATAAAATATATCATTACATAAAAAAGTACCATATATGAGGTTTGGAAATATTGTTTCACATCACTTTCGTTACAGACAAAATAAGTGTATAATTTAATTTAAAAATAAAATATAACTTTTAAAAATAATTTAGAACAAAATATATTTAACCTTAAAAAAGTTAATAGCCTGTCCTTACTTTAAACCAAAATGTAAAAAAAAAATAATAATAATAATTTAACTTCACTTTTTTTTTTTGTTTTACAATGAATTTAAGATTTGAATACACATAAATTCTTGAATTTACTTATTTTTCAATCAAATTAAAATTCCAATAAATATAAAATTCATGAATTTGAAATTGTATTATTGAACTTAAAGTAAGGGTTAACAGAGTATTTATTCCATTATTTCTTGCAAGTGTTTTTACATTATAAAAAGCAGTTGTAATACTTTTTTATTTTACCCATTTTCATCTTTTACTTTAACAATAAATGTATATGTGAAAATTATTTAATTGTTAAATAAAATAAAAGTACAGTGGATAAAAAATAATTAACATTAATATAGTTAAACATTTTAAGATAATATATAAATAAAAAATCAATCCATTTTTCAATTGTCAATAAAATGAAACTGCCAACCTTTTTTCATCGATTATCAATCACTTAAAAAAACCAACATTTTATTTATTTATTAAGTGATAGTGGTTTGTGTTATTTAATCCGAAGAGTGAAAATAGATTCCAATTAATATCAAATTTGACACAAGTTAAATTATACGGAAAGATTAATCATTCATTTTAGAATGATTAATTATACTAATCATGTTATTGAAAAAAAAAATGTTTGAAATAACAATTATTTCAAAATATCACACGAGAAAATATATCAATTTATGATTTGTATGACTTATAGAGGCCGATTTGTAAATATATTAGAGGTTTAGGTGTCAATCTTAGAATATATAACGAGATCATTTATCACCAAGCCTTATGATCTGCATCTATATATTTTTTGGAGACTGGTATGTAGATTTATCAAAGACTGATGTGTTAATCTTTGTACATGCAACGAGACCATGTTATTATTAAGCCTTAAACTTTACATAAGTGCAAGTTTAGACCTGATAGGCTAGTGATTTGTAATGTCTCATAGAGGTCAATCTATAGATCTATCAAAAGAAAGGACTTAGGATTAATTGAGGGGAGATGTCTCTGTAATTAAACCAATCAATTGCTCTCTATATTTAGGTTTGTCTTAGTCTTTTAATTTTGAGGAGTATTATTACTTTGATGTGTTGGTCAATTATATTGTACCTATTTGTGGTTTGATATTGTTGAAAATCTTTTGATAAAGCCTTATTCTGTGGAAGCATAATAGTTTTAAAATAATGAAAGTGGATGAATGGACCATGAAAGCCTTTTATGTTTGGAATGTAGATAGAATGATCAATGAAAGTGATATAACCTTTTCATATATTTACATAAATTGTATGATTTATATACAACAAATCAGAAATAGTTCTCGAAAACTGAATTCTAACTTAATTTTCAGACCAAAAACAGTGAAATTGAAGGTCAGAATTTGGCTATCTAGATACCAAAATTTGACCTATTTTCAGACCCGTGCCATCTATGTAAATATCATGCATTATGTAGGTAATTTCAAAAGCAATGCCACCTTTAGAAAAATTTCCTAAAATTAGTGTGTTATTTGTATCAATAACCCACATAATTATTACAAAGTTCGGTGATATTGACATCATACTTTGTGACTGAAAGATACAATTTTTAGGTGATCATTTATTTTTGTATATGATTTAACATATTTTATAAAAAAATAATTAGTTTTGCTTAGGAGGGATTTTTAAAATAAATTTAAATTTAAATTTTTTTGAAAAGAAATTTGATTATTTAAAATTATAAAATTTTAAGTTCTAAATTTGATTAAGAATCTAGATTTTTTATATTGTATTTCTTTATATTTTCTGAAAACTTTGATTAATATGATGTTGGTTTGATTATATTTAATTAAGATGTTTTCTATATTGAGTGAGATTGCGATGTCATTCACTAAACCAAAGTTGGTATGTCATGATCTTAAAATTATGTTTTTAACTAGTATTGATATTCCACAAAGATTATTTTTTTATATCGACATTATAATTTTTTGTCGAAAATTGGTTAAACTTTTTTACTAATATTGAATGGAAAAACTTTTAGTCAAATCTTAATACGATCTTCTTTTTTACCATTTTCATTTGGAAACTTTTTTACCAATGTTAATTAGAATATTTCTATCAATGTTGATTAGAATAGTATGTATTGGCATCAACGGAAAATATTATCTATCAAAGTCAATAGAAAAGAAACATTTGTGATAATTCAAACACTTAATATAAATAAAAAAATTAATAAATTTATATTATTTTATTTCAATAAAACATTTTGAAAAATAAACAATTCAAGTTTAATTGTGGTTTCCTATAAATAAAAATATACAATGATATAATTACGATGAAGAATAAATAAACATTTGAATATATGAGAAAAGTGGTAGAGGAAATTGACATTTCACTTGATAGTTAACAAATAGGGAGGTAGATATGAATAACGGATGTTGAATGTTTTGGTTAGGGTTTATGAAATTAACTAACAAAATTGAAGATTTAAACTCTCCATTATGACTTTTCTATGTTTAATACACAAGATAAATCTAAAAAAAGTTTAGCAAAACAACTTTGAAAATAATAATAATAATAATAATAATAATTCATAAGTGGTAGGTAGGTTTGGGTTCCTAAATGGTAGGTAAGACTTTTCTTCTAATAAAATATTTCAATATTTCATCAACTATTAGTCTCTCAAGCTTGATTAATTAGCCACACCTAAAAAAATAAAAGAGGTAAATGCTGATATAAATTTTTCGCTCCTTTTTTATTGTCTCGTTGTGATTATTTAAACATGTTAGTAGTAGTCTATTTATTTATCATGTTAATAAAATTTATCAATTATTGACAAGTAACAATTCATAAAAGAAACCATTGTAATTATTTTTTTACTGTGCTATAGTTTGCATTTGATCTCAAATTGTATTAGTCAAATCCTTATATAAATTAAAGTAGGTTTCAAATTGTTTTGTGGTTTCATTTTTTCTTACCTTGGATTTATAATACTAAAAAAATTACTTTGGGAAAAGTTCAGAAAAAAATATGTATTTGTTGGTTGATGAAGATGCCTATGTACAAAGAAAGAAACATACCGGTTTGTAAGAAGGTGGGATATTTTTAAAGATTAATAAATAGTTGAGAATGACATGTGCAATTTTTATTATTTAATTAATACATAAGTTATATTTTTGTCTTTAAATTATTTTTAAAAATCATATTTTATTAATAAATTAAATTATGTATCCCTATTTTTTATTAGAAAGATTTCTATATTACTTTCATAATATATATATATAGTTTAATTTATAAATAAAATATGGAAAAACATATTTTATATTATTTCTTTCAACCGCACAATTTACTTGTCTTCATCACTTAACTTTATTGCTTTATTTAGGTTAAAATACTCATTTGGTCCATGTTTTTGTTGAAAAATCTCAAATAGGTTCTAAGATTTTTTTTAGTCTCAATTAGGTCCATATTTTTGAAAATGTGTAACAATTAGGCCCATTCCGTTAGTATAGAGTTAACAGTGTTAAAAATGTGCCACGTGTCAGCTTCACATTTTTTTGAATTTTTTTTTAAATTATTCATGCCACGTGTCAAGTCAGTAAGGTGACACGTGTCAAATCATTGTCTGAATCTCAATTTGGTCCATATATTTGTTATTTTTATTACATTTCAGTCCATTTTTTTAAATTTTTTAAATATATTTATTTTAACTTTTTACAAAATTGTTTTAAAATTTTATATTTAAATTTATAAAATTGTTAATTTTAAACCAACTCTAATATTTGTATATAAATTATTTAAAATAATTCTGTAACAAGTTAAAATAAATATTTTAAAATTTTAAAACAAAATATAAAATAAACTTAATATTATTAAAATGTTTAATAAAAATATCATTATAAAATTTATATAAAATTTAAATTTGATCTCAATTTGGAAATGATGAAATTGAAAATTAAAAAAAAAAGTGGACTGAAATATAATTAAAATAACAAATATATGGACCAAATTGAGATTCAAACAATGACTTGACACGTGTCACCTTACTGACTTGACACGTGACACAATATTGATATGACACGTGGCATGAATAATTTTCAAAAAAAAATTAAAAAATTAAAAAAAAAATTAAAAAAATTAAAAAAAAAATAAAAAAAAATAAAAAAATTAAGAAAATGAGAAGCTGACACGTGGCATATCTTTAACACCGTTAACTCTATATTAACGGAATAGGCCTAATTGTTACACATTTTCAAAAATATGGACCTAATTGAGACTAAAAAAAAATCTTAGGACTTATTTGAGATTTTTCAATAAAAACATGGACGAATGAAGTATTTTAACCTTAGAAAAAAAATATTTATAATAAAACATTTGGGATAATTTAACCTTTTTATAAGATCATTTAAAGAAAACACAAAAAATATCATTACAAAATCATTTACAAAAAAAATACAAGAAGATATCATAAAGGTTAAGTTTCTACATCTTCACATCTATAGTCCCTCTCAATGCAGATATTTGTGATGCAACTTTATATTGATTGTTCTGCCGTAACATGTTAATGATATCTTCATTCCAGCCTCAATCAACATTAATTCACTTCTCTATTGTGTTGTGGTGTCCTGAATTAAATTGAGAAATGTTTATTATAATGACTTTAAGTAGATATCCTAGATTAACTCAAAAAAAAAACTTCAAACTTAAATTACAATTTTAAACATTAAATTGAATATTGGTACTAATCACTCTAAGAAAGTTATGTTCATTTCCTACACACTTTAAACTACTTAACAAGAAAAAACAAATATTTGACACTTTCTTCACTTGTTGTGCATAACTAAAAAAAAATATTATCTAGTGTACCATATCTATTAAGTTGTCCTTTGTTATCACTTTATCAATAATATATATATATATAATAATTATGATGGTATCAAGATATATCTTTCATATATAATAAATAAATATTTATCTTACTTCTGAACACATACGTTAAGTCATTAATTTAGTTTGTCTTATCAATTCAATTAATAATTAATGACCCAATATCCTATGCAAATTGATCCCTAGTGGAAGAAGTACCCGGTATAACAACACATATGTGTGTGTTATATTATAATATTAATTATTTAAATTTATTAGATATTTGATCAAAATTGTTTGCATTGACATGTATTTAATAAATAAAGTACAATAATTTATTTGACAAATGGGTATAAACTACTATTTATTAATTTTTAAATATTCTTGACGATAGTTTCAACCTTTCACAAATTTATGACATGATGCATAACTGTTTGTGATCAAATGACAGTAAATTCTGTACTGCTAATACATAACGTTATACTTGACAGCATACAAAGGACGTTATACTTGACAGCATACAAAGGAACGTATCTAGGTCTATGTATTTAAAAATAATTATATTTTATAAATTTTCATGAAAAGATGAGTAATTTTTATTTGAAGTATTCTAATTCTAAAATCTTTTCTTTGGATATTCTACCAGATTGAGAAAAAGTATTTCTCATATATAAATTCTTTGGCGTCTCCAAATGTTGGATGGGTTACAGAAAATATTAATGGTGTAACTTGTAGAAGTTCTAATCTTAATTTGTGCTTATATTGTTAGAGATAATATAAATTAATATATTGATAATTTTTCTGAGACACAAATTTCTTTATGTAAAACTATAGTTATTTCACGAGTTGACTTTAGATATATTTGATTATAAAATATTTTGCACAATTATGTAAAACTTTTTTTTCTTTTTTAAATAATTATGTAAATAAACTGACTTCTATAGAGAAAATAAAATTACTCACAAATGATATGATATTATGACATTACTCCTACCAGTTACTTTTAATAATAAACATACATCTCACCACCATGAATTCAAATACATGTATACTATGAATCGAAAAATCATACCATAAATAAAAAAAATGTGTTATAATTTAGTATATTTTGAAATATAATCATTACAAATTTTTTAAAAAAGGAAATGCAGATTTCTTTTTTAGGAGTCGTAATAACTATTTTGATGCATCCATATAACCTTCAATAAAGCTAAGTGCATAAGTTGGATGGTAACATATGAATATAAAATGAACATCCCTCACTGACTTTGTATGACTAAACATCATTCAACGGTTTCTAAAACAATCTTCTTTAAAGAAAACTGTATATTAATGATATAACAAGTAACAAATTAATTCCAAATGGCGAATGAAAAGTGTTATGATATAGATTATACATGAGCTGACATGATTCCCCCAAGATTCCATTACATGTTAAATTATTATAAGAGAATGAGAAAGAAGAGGTCAAGGGGGAAGCAAACATCAGTATCTAACAGGTGAACCTGGTTCATGCACTACGCAATAAAATGTGTGGGCCAATTGCAGCCACCTAATTAATATTTCACAAAATGAAATAACCTCAAAAAATTAGTTGTCACCTAAAGAGAATATAAAACTTATTACGATGGAAAAATATGGATGAATGGAAAGAAAATATCCTTTAGTTCTCTATTTACATGATTCAAACTCATCATCATTCACCATGTCAGAGTATACTACAATCTTCGTACCTCGTCTCCTTTCTGTATTGCCTTATTTGGTTGAAAGTTGCAGAAAATGCAAGAAAGATGAATTTCTGAAATAACATCCAATTTCCATCTGGCACCTCTGCCTGCCATTGATGCATGACCAAAAACACTGATTGACAACGAAACAGAAATTAATACATAACTTTCTTACAGAAGCATAGAGACATTTAGATGAAATATAAATATCCCGTTTACAGTTTGCTATTTATAGAAATGAAACTCAATCCAAAATTACTTAGCGTGCAAATCCAAAATTCAGTAATAAAAGGAATATAACATACCATCTTGGGTTCAAAATGAATCATCGTCAATTTGAAAATAATTTGCAGACTCGTTGTTCTCTGCTTGAAGAAATTTTTGAGGAGTTTGATTGTTCAAGGCATGAACTGCTCTGATGCAAGGACCTCCTTTTTTTTCTTCTTGTTTGATATAAAAGGTCTTCAGTGTCTAAAACGTATGAAACCTAAGATGCAGCATGTTCCCAGGAAAAAACAAATAATGGAAATTCAGAATCACAGTATGGACATATCAAATGGATGGTATTAACAAGATGAGCAAAAACAAAAAAGTATTTAGAAGGATTCAGGCAAGAAATGTAGTATCTATAAAACTTGCAAATGTAAATTATGGAATACCTTAGACGAATTGCAAGCTATCTTACACTCCAGTCCATTGACAATTTGTAGTCCATCCATGGTCTGGCTTGAAAATTCATCACCACTGCCATTCTTGCGCTTATTCCTGCAAAAGTAAAGACACCAAAATAAATACAAATGTTATCTGAGCATTGGCATGCTACGGAGCCCACAATTCTTATTCATCAAATACCTCTTCAAGTAAATTCCAGACTTCTCCTTTTTGTCTGGGACAACAGATAGGAAGTCATTGTGCAGATAGGCCGAAAAATTAGGGTCCATTGACACAGTAGTCACTTCGGGTTTATCAAATCCATAGTCCATCAGTTGAATAGACAATTGGGTAGGTGAAGGTGACTGCAATGGATATGAAATAAAACTAAGATATAGAACATACAAAAACTCTGACGAAAATTTCACTACAAAGTTCAATGCAATACATACAAAAAAACATAACATAAAGAAGCTGAACCGAGTTGATATAGAAACCTACACATTCAATACGATATATGTTCTCATCATGAAGAAGAACACGAGCATTTTCATGACAAACTAAATCAACAAATCTCCCAGGTTTTCTTGATTTTTCGTATGCATATAGTTGAAGCAGCTTGCTATCCATCTCATCAGCGGCAACAGCTTGAAGCTGAAAGAAAAGGGAATATTTTTCAGGATTATAAAGAGCAGGGAATGGCATGGTAAAGGGAGAGAAAGTAGGTTTTTACACGTACCTGTTTAACAAGTTTATATATCAACTTATCCAATGTGAATAAGACATATGATTGAGTTCCAATAATAGCTCGACAGTCATCCTCAAATTTTGTACTATCAGAAGAACCATCCAGTAAATTGTAAAGGGCGTTTAAAAACCTGTAGAAAAAAAGTCACCATCATTCTTCGCATACATAATTAAATCTTCAAACTAATAATAATGGTGTAACATTATTGTATATTTACCTACCTGCCATATTGATCAGTAGAGTCTGTATCATTTGAAGCCCTCCACTTCCTTTCAGAAGACGATGAGTTAACCTTTGCAGAGCGTATCCTCTCATACAATGTCTTCCAGAAGTAGCAAAAGTAAATGCAGGATAAGAAATATAAAATAAGGTATGAGTGAAACCACTGGTTAATCTGCGACCATAACCTTAAATATATACAAATGCTAAAGAAAACAAAAACATTAGTACCTGATGAAGTCTAAATAGCACATAAAAGGAATCATTTCCATAAAAGACTCGACCAATCCTTTCTTTCTCATGCAATGTCGGAGGAACATATTTTGCCAGAGGCTTTACATTGACAAGAAAGCGTTCTGAATATGGCAATGAGGCACAATCCCCTTCAACATCATTGGCATCAGCCATTCCTTCCGCCTCACCTTCACTCTCAGCCTTGTCATCATGATCATGACCCCCATCCTCCTCACGTTCTCGAGAACACTCCTCACCATCAGCAGACTCTGTGCCAGAAATATCTCCATTTTCTGAAGCATTTTCACTATCCTCCAATGATCTATGGGGACTTTCTTCTCCTTCATCATCAGCATCATTTTCTCCTCCTGCTTCACCACGAACTACTTCCCCATGTCTGTTTTGGTATGGTCGGGAAATGTTACTATCCTTTCCTTTATGAACTGCATCCGAACTGGTATGTCCATAAACTGCAAAGTTATCCTCTTCAAAGTCTCCATTAGGTGATAACTCACCCTCTTCTCTTTCACATCTGAAGTGTCCCACTGATTCTTCCCGATGTCTGTGAACTTTAGAGTCCTCAATGATGGCCCCATTTGTTGATGTAACTGGTCGTGCAGAATCAGCACCCTAAGTCAGCACAAAAATAGAAAATAAGGATATTATTCCCACTAGTTTGCACTGTACATTCCAATACAATATGCAGAATGCAGATTGTTTAACAAAAACGAGTCTGAGAAGACAAGCAATGAAGGAAGAATTGAAGAACATTGACCACAGACTAATTTTCCTTTAGGCTTAAGTTCCAACAGTTATGGGTCTTAAAATGACATCAGCACATTAACACCCAATCTTCAGTTGCATGTAGACACAATCTCTGTCTTGGCGTCATGATATGAAATCAAATTAAAAGAAAAAAAAATGAGATGCAACTGAGGCTATTATGAGTTACTGACACCATCATCCGTAACCTAATCTTCAGTTGCATGTTCACAAATCTCTGTCTTGGTGTCATGATATGAAATCAAATTAAAAGAAAAAAAAATTGAGATGCAACTCAGGCTATTATGAGTTATTGAGACCTTCATCCGTATGGTGACTACTGAGGCCCAAGAACTCAAGTAGAAAGGAAATGGTGTTCTTGATACTCCTTTTCAGAAAGTCAACAATCTATAGCTTAACATTTAAGTCTAAAAAAATTAAAAATAAAAATTCATAGAGGAAAGATAATTTACACTAATCAAATCACAAAGCATCCAAATGCTACAAGAATATTTGGGCCACCTTGCTTTTAAGAAAATCATCTTCAGTAATGCAAAAAGATAAAAAGTCATAGAACAAACCAGTATGCAATAAAAGAGAGGCTCCAGCTCAATAAGCTAAGTAACTTTAATTGCTAGTTAAGTGCAAGGCAAAATGTCAATCAGACGGGTGCCAAATAAAAGGAGAAACAAAGCCATTTCATCCATATAAAGACATCACATGTACTTCCAAATACAAACAAGAAATGTTTATTTGCACTGATTTTATTTTCTTACTTGAAATTAGAAGTAAAGACATAATAAAGAGAATGCCATCAGTAAACTAGAAACTGTGACAACACTGAATATTTAAGGTATTTCACTTCATTTAACTGGTTTGTTACTTGAGCAAAAGTCTACATTAAAAGTGAATCAAAATTAATCCTCTTCAGAAGAATAATTTCCATATCCATTTTGAATTGAAAATGGACTTAAATAAGCTGAACGGGAAGTTAAGACATACCTCTAATGAAGCTAAACCAACTCCTCCTACTGAAGATATATTAGCAGGTCTTAATGGAGTAGCAGCAAGTCCTTGCAGAAAGAAGAGGTATCTCAGAGTTCGATTCATCATCAATAATCAACAAGGATCATGAATTTGAGATAAATATCACTGATATAAAAGGGCCAAGACTACTTAGCTAAATATTGTACAAAATTAAAAACACCCATAATAAAGTAATATTCAGAAGTCACAGCCTTCAAACACACATGTCAATATCAACAAAATTCAAAGAGTAATTAGTCCTCTAAAGCCTTTCCAATAACTAAGAATGCACAAACAGAAATTTTGTGTTATTCATTTAGTAGATTCTGCTGCTGGTTTCTTGACATGTTTCCATAGGATACTTTATTTGTTAATGAAACTCTTATAAAATTATTATTATTATTATTATTATTATTATTATTATTATTATTATTATTATTATTATATGAAGATGTAACCGGTATTAAGATAAACAGTACGACAAGAATCAAGTAGAGTGATCATTCTTGAATCAAGTTGTCAACCTGTTGCCTTATCCACATTTGTACTTCTATTATTTTGCTCCACAGCCGAGGATAGTGAGACATCAGCATTCACCAACCGTTCAGTGGAATGATCTTGCTTATTGGCTCTTGATACTTCATCAGGAATAGATGCATCTATATTCATTTTACCCTGCTGCGTATTACTCCCTAAGGCTCCAGTCTTTTGTGCAAAGCTGTCCGAATCAAGATGATTATCCTTTTTAACCTTAGCATGTCCACTTGGTTGCCATTGTTTGCAGGAATGAGATTGCTCAAATGGAAAGTTTTCATCCCCATTTCTATTTATGTTTAAATTCTTAGGATTGATTACAGGACTACCATCACCAGCAACAACTTCAGTGCCACTTTTGGCAGAATTGTTCCTATCCTTGACAACATCCTCTGGACCTTGAGATCGAGACGGGACTCCAAACACAGGTTCTAAAAATGTTGTCCAAATCTTCATAGCTTTATCCAACTGTTCAGTTGTACACATTTCTCCACAAGAATATTTTATGAGTTGATACAGATCTTCATGGATCTCTGGATCAGGATACACAAATTCCAAGTGAGGAATAATTGGCTGTCTGTTTCCAGCAGCAATTGCAAGAAGAACATCATCTTCTTTTCTTTTCTTCTCACTAATTTCTTTGATTTCAGCCAGTAAGACTGCAAAATGTACATCCGAAAGCAAGGAGTTAAGAGTTAGACCTCATAAGAATAAAAAACTCTTGTAACATAACCACTACATATTTCACAGTTGAAGTTTCACTGCACTTGAACAAAAATAAGCCACTTATACATATTTCACAGTTGAAGTTCCACTGCGCTTGAACAAAAATAAGCCAATTATTTTTGAGCAAACATAATTTATACAATCAAAGCAAATGCATGTCCTGGCACATATTATCTCATAAAATTGCTTTCAGACAAAGGCACAAGGCAAGAAAAGGGGTAGACAAACACGTGGAAGAAAATTGAATGAAGACATCACATGGTTAACCTTTTTGAAGCCATAAGAAATAATTTATTTGAACATTGAAAAAAGAAACTCAAATTCCACGTTCTTGTTGGGCAATGTAATCCTATGAAGCTCGGGCATGCCTCTCAAATGTTGTGTCCCTTTATTTGACACGTATCAAACACCGACATGCGTACAACACTCGCACGACATGTATCAGTGAAATGTCAAATTCAAAAGACATTTCTTTTTGTCTCTAACATAATTTTGACATGGTTCCAACACAATGTTAACAAAAAAAAAATACAATGATTTTCTAAAAACCCATAAACATATAGGCTTATTCTCTAAGTTTCTATTATGATTATAGAAATAAGGAAAAAATCCTGAATGATCACAAATATTTAAATTACATATGTATTACTGAAAATGTTTTTATTTAATCTTTATATAATGTGGAATTTTTTTTAGAGTTATTAATCTATCTTTAAATGAATCTCAACTAAAATGTCTTTTTCAATGATGATGATCAACAAGGGGATGAAATGTCTTCAATGAATTATATCCTCTTTTCACTTTTGGGATGTAGATACATGGATTACATTTATTTTTGAATTAGGTGACAATATATTTAGATTATTATATTGGACTAAGTTTGTCTATAGATGATTTTGAACATATAAATATTGGTTGTTAATTTAATTAATTCATAATGATCTAATATACATATATGTGTCCTCGTGTCCCACATTTTGGAGACTATAAGTGTTGAAGTGTTCATGTGTCATTTTGTGTCCCGTGTTTGTGTCAGTATCCATGCTACATAGATGTAATCTTTTACCTTTAGCGCTCAAGCTCTTAGTATCCTGCTGCTTAAAGTAAAAACTACGATGATCAAGTGATTTGTGGTAGTTCTTTGCATATATTTCAGCCCAAACTTTATTAAAATCAGCACGACACCTTGCCCACTCATCCTGTTTCTGCTTCAAGCGGGTTAATATGACTGGCAAAGCTAAAGATGCATTCTTCTTTAGCACATCCATTACATCAAGCCCGTGATCACCATATAGTCTTTCTATGCATCTAAGATTTAGAGCTAAAGGAAAACAACAAAAAGTTATATTAGAACATGGAAAACATCAAGTTGTACAATATATATGTACTTCGACAAATTTGATCAAACGGAAAGCAAATAACCTGTCAAGTGCTCCTCAATACGAATTGGACTGTCTCCTTTAATTATATTAGCATTAATCTTTTCTAAGAGTTCTTCAACACGCTTAGTTGCCACATTTACAGACTCTAACAACATGTCAAGTTCAAACCTGCCAGCATAAGTTCAAATAATATCAGCCAGTACAAGCCAAAGATAACCTATAGAAATCAATCTCTGAACATTCTACTGACGTCAAAACTAACCAAAAAGTAGAAATAAGATCATAACTAATAAAATATAAACTGACGGTAAGCTCAAACCTGTCATCTTCACATCTAAACAAACTCTCCTCATACTGATTTTTGCGCATATGTTTAAAGGAATAGTCCTCACTACCCGAAGTAACAGAAACCCAGTAATCATTCAACACCTCTGCACCAAGTTCTGTTCTCTGGCTGGCTGGCGGTATTAGGTACTGTAATTGAGCACAAAATAGTACATATATAAATACAATCGGAAAACTAGAGATTTCATTAAGAGTTAGAACATGATACAAAGAAAGAGAGTAAAGCAACTATACATTTTTGGGTAGAAGGCGATAACTAGGGGTGCATTGTTCACAGTTGGAAAGATCCAGCTCACTTATAGGCTTTCCTGAATACTTATCTTTGCTGCCATATTGAAACATCTTAGGAGCAGAAACATCCTTGTTAGCAATTGCATTGGATTTGTCCCTTTCTCTACGATCCCTTTCTTTCATCCCATCATCCCTATCACGATCCCTGTCCTCTAGCTTCATTGGTTTAGGTCCATGTCCTTCATGCCAAAAGGATTCTGATGAACAAATAGCAGTCAGATTTTTTAGGCCATAACAAGAACTAAAAATGTTCATGTGGGCTCATGCAGTATAAAAAATAAAAGGGGGGCCGGCCTATCACTAGATATCAGAAAAATAGAAAACATGTTACTTACTTTTTTTTAGAAGACCAGCTAGGAATCCTTCTGCATGAAAGTCTTGATTAGAAAGAGTAAGACGAAAATGTAGATTTGGTAGAAATTGAAAATTTAATTTGAAGTTGAACATTACCATTCTTTTCACATTGAGACAAAAATTCATCAAATCCATCCATAAGGTCTGCATGTTTTCCCAGCAAATTGCTCACCTAGAAGAATAAGACACTAGAAGTTAGCAATTATACAAAATAAAAGCCCTATAAAAACATAAAAGACAGTCACATCAAGCTAATAATGATACTAAAGTGAATTGAGTGACCTAAACTATCATCAATAAAAGATAAGTTACTTCACTATTATTTAACAATTCTTATACAAATTTACTCTTTACAGATTCTCAACATGGAGGATTTTGGAGCTTGAGTGTATTTGGAAATATCTTTCTAAAACAGATGAATAATATGTTTTGTCAATGGAAAATGCAGTTAAGTAGCAAATTATAAACCTAAAGTAATCTGTGACAATGAAAATTAATCCTCTTTGATGATGGGTATGGAGTTGCCCCCAAATTGTCTGAATATATTCCAAGCAGACATATGACAAAGATACACAATAGCAGAAAGTAAAAAGCATAGTTCTTCTTTGTTTAGAAAAGAATCACAATTAAGTCTATGTAAAGATCAATGGTTGTTTAAGAAATATGAAACATGGACACCTCTCTTGTAGTGTTGTGTACCGACACCTCCCAACACTTCTTTAAGAGTATCAAACGCTTTTGATTAGGTGTCCAACTAAAAAAAAAGACTTTGTAGGATTCTTTCCATTCGCCTATAACCAATTTTTCATTACCATTACCATAGTTCACCGTCAAATTATTTATTAAAGGTCAATGTTCAATGCCAACCAAATTAAATTCAACAGTACTGAATTTGGTAAAATTAGAAAAGAAACTATTAGAAGCAGTGTACAAGCCATACCAATGATTGCAATTCATGACGGGCAATTATTTCCTTGCAGTAGATGTTTAGGCACTTCAAAAATTCCTGGTAATCCTCGGGATTTGGTAATTTCTCCTTCACTTTGTCAAGGTAACCAATCACTGGACTATACATACCTGAGAATGACAAAGTTTTAACTAATAAAATGAATTGTAAAAGGAAAATAAAGGAATAAAATACTACAGAACAAATAATTGAACAGTAACATTGGACAAAGGATTTTTCTTCTTATAAGTAAAACATGAAAAAGATATTACAATTTACATAGCCTAAAAGACTTGATATTAAATTTAAAATACATAGCATATCTGAATCGTAGATAATCCAATCAACAACGACATCATATTTTTCTACATTATATCATTATAAATGGCAGTAAATAAAGGCATTTTTTTATTAGATATTTACTTTTCAGGTGTTATTCATTTTCTTATTTTTTATATCACATTTTAGTATTTTTCCATTGATACAACCTTCATTAAAGTTCATAAAATATGTTTGAGAAGGTAAGAACATTTCTAAATTTAAAATAAAAAGCATTGACTTACGCACTTTTCAAAGAACTTTTATCCTCACATGCATATGAGACAGGGTGCATGCCAAAATTTTCATCAGTATCATGCATCGGTTCAGCGCCAGAATCTTCAGCCCTACAAGCAGATTTCCGCTTGTGAGATAAATTTTCCCTACTACCATCGTGATCATAATCTCTGTCATCCCTTTCCCGCTGTCTCCTGTCTTTCTCTTCTCTACTTTCTTTTTCCTTCTCCCCACGCCTCCTCTGATCCTTATCAGCCTTGATCAAACCTCTGTCAAGTTCTGGATCAGGATGGTCAGCACTGAAGTCACGATCACCTTGTGAAGCAATGTTCCTCTCTCTCTGGCACAAATATAAGTTATATGTCAACTTTATGACCAACTATAAAGTCACATGGACAAAGGCTTTCAAAGAGATAAACCTTTTCAACATGCATTTGCCTCACTGTTGGCATCGCAGAGCTCCTATCACGAAGCAGAGGATTTCGAGTAGAAGCATAGTGATTAAAGGCTGTTCCTGAAGTATCAGGAAGAAAATGCGTAAACTCCTCAAGAAGATCTGCATGGTCCTGGAAAAGTGCAGCAACCTGGAGAAATCCAATATATGATTAAAATGAGTGTCTAAAGGGGAGAGAAACAAAACAAAAAACAAATTTTCCAAAGTGCAACTTGATAAAATAATAGGCATAGACAATAGACAGCACAGACCTCCTCGTAAACCTCAGTGATAGACTTAGTTTCCTTTCTATACATATTTAATATGTCTAGAAATGACTTATAAACACTGTCATTGCTTTGAAAGCGAGTCTGCATGAGAAGAAATCAAGCAATCAGATTCAATAGTTAAGCTATCCATATAATCAGATTCAATCAGATTCACAATGTTTTTACCTTAATCTTGCCCACAAAACTTATGGCTTCTGCAAATTCAACAGGCTTCTTTTGGGGAGGTTGTTCATCCTCCAATGGAAGTGTAATTTCATATCCCTTTGGCAAGAAGGTGTTAAATCCTAAAATGAGATCTTTGTGCCCTTTAAACAGATCCTTCACTCTTGCTATGACACCAGTTGTATCAATTCTACAAAATTAAGAAAAGAGAAACAAACCAATTTCAGCTCGCAGATACTAGATCCTCACTCCCAAGAAAATATAACAAACAAAGCAAATGACAAATTTTGGAGTTGGGAGAATGTAGTACAACATGATCAAACCTTTGAGCCTTGAAATCCTTCATGACTTCCAGAAAGTCATCATACTTTTCTCTCTTATCTTGAAACATATCCTTTACAGCCTTGAGATATGCCAAGGCATCATTTGTGGTTAGTCTCTGACCACCACCACTCATCATCTGTGGTTGCCCCGAGCTTCATTACATAAAATTTCAAAAAATTATTTGAGACCATTGGAGAAGTTGATGAAAGAGTATATAGCACATTATAACACCATTCAATGTAGAATGTGACAGAAGGGTAGACGACCTACTATGACACGATTGAATCTCAAATGCAATCAGATATTATAAATTGCACTTACTAGAGAAGCTGCTTTGGTTTTACAAGAATTTTCTCCTATTATTTTTTTTAATTCTCTATATCTTGTTAAAGCCTGTGTGATATTTTATTCACAATGTAGAAAACTAAAGAGAATCTAACCCGTATAAGTTTCAATACACAAAAATTAGCTTGATAAATAATGCAGATAACTCGAGACATTATAGAATAATCTTTCAATTAAGACTGATTCACCAAGTCAAACCTAAAAAGAAAAGAAAAATAACAGACAAACAATTGAACCTTCACCCGACACTAACCTTGCAGAGCAGGTGACAAATAGCAAATAACGATAGTAGTGCAATAAAAGTGAAGATACAACTGTTTCATCAAAGCAAAAAATGGAAATTCAAACAAGAAATTGAAGACAAAGGAAAATAAATTGAACTTACGGTTCTCCTCTAGAAGACACCATAGGCCGTTTATGTTGTGGACTCATGTAAGCATCATCCCTTGACCTCTTCATTCCTATGAATAACAATAATAAATAAAATCATCAGAGAAAAAACGTAAAACAATATGCTTTCAAACTCACACATATTGAAAATCGTAGAAACCCAACTTTCACATTCGAACAAAAGGAAACTGCATGAAGCAGATCTAACCGTAGGGAATTCACAAAGGCACGAAACACAAGCAAGATTTCCAGCCCCGAATTGCACACAGATCACCCCCGCAGAGCCCAATCCTTTCAAAGAAAAACAAGAAAGCAAAATTTGCATTACTTCAATGAAAAGCAAACGTGGCGATAATTTGCAGCACAGAGAGAGGGTTCAAACAAAAATTTACAGAGTGATTCTGAAGTGCACGAACTGCAGAGTCCTCCGCGACAGGCTTTTCAACAAACACACGGCGCACACAAAATGATAGATAGATAAGAAAAACGTAAAGAAAAAAAAATTGAAAATTAAAAAAAAAATATTGAATCTTCCAGTAACAGAGAGAGGGAAGAATCACAACCTCAGACGATAAGCGAGAACACAAACCTTCAGCAGCTGAGTTTCTCACTTCGAAAAAATTGAAAAAGAAAAAATTTTCCCTTTATTTTTCTGGGTCAAGAAACAGAATGTGGAGAAAGAATGAATAACATACAAAGGGTGAAGGTGAGAGAGTTCACAATGTGATATATACGTATATTTATATGGGATGAGAATGGGATATAACATAACACAAAAACACTCCCCAAACCAAATATTAGCGAACTATATATTTTGGCTGTGGTGGCAAACCGTATTTTTACGCAAAAAAGGAAGGCTCTTTATATTTTATTTTATTTTTCATTTATACAATTTTTCTACGTCACCAATCAAATTTTCATAAAAGATTAACGCCGTATTAGTATTTCACTTTGGAGAAAATAAACAAAATCATCCAATAAAAGCCAAGACATGAATTATTTAAACGTAAATAATATCTTTGTACCAGGTTTATTTCTTTTTTAAATATTTGTTCTCTTTTTGTTTTTGTTAACTTTTCTGATATTGTGAATTTAAACTAGGGCTAAACAAAAATCTGAAATTGGCAATTTTTGGCCATGGGATTGGCGGTGACACAGAGGGGTAATTAGGTTACTTACCACAAAAATAATACTGTGGGTGCCGGTTGCAAATTAGGTTTATAGGTTTTGGGGATTAGGGTTTATTCGCGGTGCGATTCAGTGAATCGTTTGGCTGTGGAAGTAATTTCACGGATCTAGTTTTACTTATATGTGGAAACAATCTTTTATTATTTCCGATGATTTCGGTTGTTGACAAATGGATAAAATATATTTTTTAACTTTCTCAAATACTGTAAAAATAGTTTAAATGTATTTTTAGTTCTACAATTATGCTTTGATCGGTTTTTTTTTTCCTTAAAAAAATATTTCATAATTCCTGATAATTTTTCAACACATCATTGATTATATCCACCGTCAAAGATAACAAATTTAACCCGTTGCATAATTTAATAAAATATATTTTAAATTATAAAAAGTAATACAAATATTAAAATGTAATTTAATTCAGTAACATATTTATTATTTAATATAAGTAAAATGATTTCGTATATTTTTTTCATAAATTTTTTTCGCATTCAATTTAAAAGTTTATTTCATGAGGATTTAGAAAATGGGTAAGAGTAGGAAATAGACTTTATAAAATGAACACTTGAATATTTTATTATTAAATAGAGTTATGTATAAATAGAATTTTATTAAAAACAAGTTCATTTTATAAAGAGTCATATTTCTCTGACATTTTTTTAGAATCTCTCTACCTCTCTAAATTTATGACTCCACCTCTCATCTTTTTCAAGATTCAAGTGTACCAATGTATTTTAGTGGTTTAGGCAATATATCAAATTAATCTCAAATAGAGTAAGTTCAATTTCTATCCTATTCTAGAGTCAATTTTTGATTTGGATGCATGTGGACTATTTGGTTTTACATGTGGCCTTGGGAAGTTATTTAGAAATCCATGTTCTATTATGATCTTAAGGATGTACTTGGATCATTAATCTAAGCTCTCTTTGTGTTTTTAAAGCATCCTTTGGAAAGTAGAACTTAAAAGCAACTTGAAGTTAGGAAACCCGAAAGAGGTAAGGGAAGCTAATTTTGATATCTATACTCTTGATTCATATTACTTAACTACTTGTTTGGTATTTGTGATTTAAGTGTTGAATTGATGAATTACATATGCGAATTAGAATTGTTGTTAGTACATGATAGAACTTGATTTTTAGATGTTGATTTGTGACTTGGACATCCAATGGAAAATGAGTATTCGAGTTTGAGTAATGGATGCTAATGGGTGCTTGTTAGAATTAATTTGGTATTTTACTAAGGTGTTTCATGAAGCATAAAGGTGCCATTGCAGTGAATTACACATACTAAAATGCACATTTCCACGGTTATCTATTGTGGTGCTAGGCGGTGAGGGGAGGGCACTGGGTTGCTTTCAAAAATCAAGACATAGAGCTCCGAGGGACAACGTGTCAAACATTACTTTAGCATCGTTGGACGCTCACTTTATATTAAGCACCAAGGGTCCATAGCGTTAGGCGCTAGTTGAGCACCATTAGGCGCTCATCTTCTAGTGAGCTTTAGGGTCCCCAACATTGGGCGCTAGTACATTATTGTTGGGCACTCACTTGATAGTGAGCTCCTGAGTTAAGAGTGTTGGGTGCCCTTCCAACACTACGAGGCAATAACCTGTTTTGTGTAGTATTTTTTTGTTTTTGCTACTTTCGTTGTGGTTATGCTTATTATCGTAATGTTAGTGGTGATTTAAGATAAATATGAATGGAATGATGAGACAATTATTCCTAGGGTGGAAATACTACAATGTGTTGGTTTTGTGTGTATTGTATTGACGAAGATGACTAAAAGGAGATCATCTTAACTATACTAGTAATTGGATTCGTATAGATGAAGATAACCATTGGTGAAAGTTGAGGGAGGTTCATATATAGAGTGTCAACAACATTCAAACTTGTGAGATATATAATTTACTCTATCATGCTTTGTGGATCGGAAGAAGCCCAAACATGTTATAGTTATAGCTCTTGAAAAGCATAGTGATTGATGCGTGATTTCAAGATGCTAGTCAATACACCAATCCTCTAGAGGATTTATATATGGTTATTGATGTATGAATGGAAATACTATAGTGAGTTGGTTTGCGTGTGGTGAATTGACATCGAGGAATGAAATGAGATTATCTTAACTCTACTAGTAATTGGATTCATATGAATGAAGATAACTAGTGGTAAGAGTCTATGGAGGTTCATATCTAAAATGTTAGTAGTAGTCAAACTCGTGAGATATAGAATTTACCCTGTCATGCTCAATGGATTAGGAGAAGCCCAAACATATTATAGTTATAGCTCCTGAGAAGAAGGAATGATTGACCAATGGCATGTGCATGATCTTAGGGTGTTAGTCATGGATTTTATACTTCAGGCCACTCTTTTATGTTATTGCCTAAAATGATTTTTATTGTAGTGTTCAATGGTGAATCTTTATCAATAATTTTGGAGAGCCAGAATAATACAACAAAATTTATATATGTAATCACTCTCACTAATAAAACAAAAACAAATAATTGGATCATTATCATCATGTCTCAATATAGGTAAAGAAATTAAATTTGTGTTGTTTTCATTTTCACATATAACTTTTCTTTTATCGCTTTTAATCTAAATATATACTTTTATTCTTCGTAAGTATACTTATTTAGAAAAAACTAAAAAATCTAATTAAATATTCAATGACGTAATTATTAAAAGGAAAATATATTATAATCAAGTCACAATTAAAATAAACATATAATAATTAATTTTTTCTTTTATATTCATAAAAAATTACTATACAAAAGACTTATGAGATAAAAAAAATATGAAACTAATATTTTAGAATTAAGTAAGACAAAAGAAATTTACCTATATTTCTTCATGGTGAAGGAAGAAAAAAGTGAAAAGATGAAAAAGAAACAGTAAATAAATAAAGAAGCAATGACAGAAAAAAGTAAATCAACTAATATTGCATCTTCTCTTTTATATATATATATAAACTAATTTTGAAAATTATCAAACTAATTTTGAAAATGCCAAAATTTAAGTATAAAAAAATTGGGTTAAGTATATTTTTTGTTTCTTAACTTTCAATGAAAATGGTAATTAGTTTCTTTTTGAAACTTTGACCTAATTTAGTCTCTCAACTGTATAAATGCGTAAATTTGGTCATTATAACCAAATTTTATTCAGTTTAATTGACGTTTCAAACTTATTTTAGGATAGCATTTAAATTATTTACATCGTTTGATATATTTCTGCTTCAATATTAGTTGAGAAACACGTTTGAAACCTAAAAAAATTAACAAAATTTGGTTAGAATGACTAAATTCACATTTTTTGAAAGATGAGGGACTAAATTGGTCCAAAGTTTCAAAAATTGATTAATTCCAATCTTCATCGAAAGTCAAGAGACCAAAAACATATTTAACCCTCTAAAGAAATAAAATAACATTTTTATAAATCTTTAGTCCAATAAAGCTTCGTTCATGATAGTGTCAATACACCACTTATCTAGAGGAGGTGTATGTGTTTATGGTTATTGATTTATGAATGAGTTGTGAGAGCATATGTTTATATGTTTGATGGAATGATGTGAGAAATGTTTACAGTTATTTTTTTCTGAATTTATAACATATTCTCTTTTATTTAAAAATTGTAAGTTTTGAATTATCTTTAGCGTGTGTTGTATGTGTGGTGTTGATAAAATCACGTAATTGTCTCTTAACAGTAATTTTAAGGTTTAATTATATTTTTGGTTCCCATTTTTGGGTCAAAATCTCAATTTGGTTCCTCTTTTTTCAGTCGTTTCAATTAGGTCCCCAATTTAGTTAAAATGTCTCAAAGTTATCCTTTCTGTTAAGTTTTTGTAAATGTCGTTTGTGGTTGCTGAGATGGATTTGTGTTACTGAAACGTGTCAATAGGATGTGGAATGGAGTGCTTCTTCTCCCTCCCCTTTGTTGAGTCATGAATATGGGCAATTGTTTTTCATCTTCAATGTAAGACCCGAGAAATTTAAATAATTAATTAAATAATTATTTAATAAATACGGGTAATAGGAGTCTTTATGACATTTAATACAAATGTTTATGGTGTTAGAAAAGTACTAATTCAAATGATTGAGAGTACTTTATTGTGTGAGAGGACTTGGGTTAATGGTGCAATTTTTAGGTTATATATTGAATGGAAATAGTGATAACATAATCCTAAAAATTTAAGAATTATGATGAAACAAGAGTTGGTTAAATTGGTTGTGCTTTGACTTTGTAATTGCTGGATTGTGTGTTCAAATCTTGCTTAGAATGAAATTAACCTCTTTATTTGGGAATAATAAAACTTATTCTCGAATCAAATCAATTTAATCCAGAAACCAACTCAACACAACAATAGAAAGAAACAAGGAAGAAGAAAAAGAAGTAGAAGAATAGTATGTGATCAAGAGAAGAGAATAAAAGAAAGGGGCTTCATGTTTCTCTCCTATCTAAGCTTTTCAAATTCCATTTTCATAAATATTCATCCCACGCTCCTCCAGTAAAGTGCCAATAAAGCAATCATGAAAGGAACTATGACATACCCAATTTCTTTAACGTTGATAAACCCTAATTTTAATTTATTTTTAATTCTTAAATCAACTTTCATTTTTGTTGCCACATCACTGACTTCTGGTCCTTGTCACCGTTTCAACACTGACCAACCATGTCATGTTACTGTTCAATTAACAGCGTTTACAAAAACTTAACAGAAATGACAACTTTGAGACATTTTAACTAAATTGGGGACCTAATTGAGACAACTGAAAAAAGAGGGACAAAATTGAGATTTTGATCTGAAAATGGGGATCTAGCACATAATTAAACCTAATTTTAATGTTATAATTGGGTTGTTACATATTTTCAAATGTTATATTTATTAAAAGAAATTATAATTTAATAAAATAATTATAATTTTTTTTACATATAATTTTGATTCTACATTTTATAATGAGTGTGATATAATTTATTTTCAATAATAATAATATATACTTTATACTTTAGAAATAATGATTATAATATATTATTATAATCCTTTACCACAATTTTCTTAATTTAATTTTTTAAAATTATCAAAGTTGAATGTGTTAAATATGTTTTGGTTGGTCCTTTAACTTTAAATAAAATTTTAAATTATTCCATCTTCAAAACTTAGATCTAATTTAATCTTTAAACTTTAAAAATAGCTGAATTTAATATTTTTAATCAAATTTTCTTAAATTTTTTTCACATTTCGAAAGCAACTATGATACTTAATTACATTATTTATAATTCAACGAATAATTTTTCAACACGGAAATGAGATATCTCATAGTTAAACTTCACCATATAGAATAAGAGAATAAAAAGAAATTAACAATTAATCTATTTGAAAACAATTATATATCTATAGTCTATTATTATAATCTATTATTTATTATAATATAAGAAAGAATATACCGAAAATTTTATTTTATTATTCATGTTATTCTGTTAACAAATGTCCCAAAAGTTAGTGTTTAATCATTTGATATTGTTAATTTATTTTTTATTTATATTTATTTTGTCACATGTGTATAAAAGTTATTTGACTCTTTTATTTATTTGTTCTAGTTTTAAACTTATTTGTCCTAAAAATGGAAATATATTTTTGTACTATTTTTTTAATTCATGATATACATCTTTTAAAAAAATTTTAATGATTAGTTAAATTTTAAAATAAATAAATAAATAAATGTTTATTTTTATGCTGCATCGGATCTACTAACGGAAATACAGAGAGCAACGATTTAATTCACGAAAAAAACTCAAATTTCAAAAAAAAAAAAAAAAAATTAATAAAAATTTATTTTTTAAACTTCGCAAAATAAAAAGATTTACAACTAAATAGAATATATATATATATATAATTAATTTTTATTTTTAGTAATAATAATTATTAAATTTAATTTATTAAATTTTATTAATTATATTACAAACAAATTTTCTACTCACATTCACCTAAATCATATTATTTTCTCTTAATCCAAATAATTACATATTTACTTATAAATCAGTTCAAATTTACTTCTCCAAATCCACGTTCCAATCCAACATTCACCTAAATCATATTATCTTTTTCTTAATTAAAAAATCCTATCTTCCCCTACAAATTAACTCAAATTCATTCCCAAAATCCACATTCCAATCTACATATAGCATTAATGTGTGTAACCAACCATCACTAAAAAATATTCTAGTATATTTTCAATATATTCATTAAAATAAATTATGTTTATTATATTAACTATTTTTTCTACATTAATATTTTTATTTTTATCCTTTCATAATTTCTAATTACTTGGTCATTTAATAAATTATTAAAGAATAACTTAGATTAAAAGTATTTATTCTTTCTTTTATACTTTTTTTTTCATTTTCAATTTTATCTTTTATAATTTTTAATTACTTGGTTATTTAATAAAATAAAATTAAAAAAATATATTTTACTTTTATTTCTTTATATTATTTAAAACATAATATATATTTGTTAACATTACAAATTGTTTACAGAACAAATTGTCCTTCTAAAGAGTTATTTAACTTTTTTATCATTTAATTCGTTCTTAAACTAATTTACCATACCAATGGAAATATATTTCAATTCTATCCTTTAATATATAATAAATTATTATTTTAGCTCTTAAATAATTTTATTAGTTTCTCAAATTTAAAATTTTTATATTAATTTTTAAGACGTTAATTATGTCTAACATTAGAATTTTTTTTATTAATCAATTTAATCCATGATAGATATTTCTAAAAATTATTTTAAAAGTTAGTTGATTTTAAAAATAAATACATATTTTTTTATGTCTTTAGATACATTTTAACCATCATTAAATTTTTGTTCTAACGTATTTTTAATATATTTATTATTATAAAATAGCTTATATTTAAAGTATTAATTTTTTTTAATATTATATTTTTCATTCTTAATTTTATCCTTTTTATAATTTGTAGCTACTTGGTCATTTAATAAATTATTAGATAATAATTTATATTTAAAGTATTAATTATCTTTTATACTTTTTTTTTCATTTTTAACTTTATCCCTTTATGATTTTTAATTACTTTGTCATTTAACAAAATTTAAATTTAAAAGATATATTTTTGTTTTTATTTCTTATAATTATATTATTTAAAAAATAATATATATTTATTAACAATACAAATTGTTTCACCGTTATATACAAATTGTTTCTCTAAAGACTTATTTTACTATTTAATCCATTTGTTTTGTTTTTAAACTAATTTACTATAAAAATAGAAATATGTTTGAACTCTATCATTTCATGTGTAATAAATTATTATATACTACTAATGAATTTATATTGTCCGAGTTTAGAAATATATATGAGACATACATTTATTCGATGAGTTTGACAACTCAAACTACACAAATATAGCAAAAAAAAAAAATAGTCTAACAATATACATATTCGACGAGTCTGTCCATACATTGATTAAATGAGTATAACAAAAATCATTATACGAGTCTATCAATAAACAATAGATGAGTCTATCAATCCATAATAAACAAGTGTATCCATATATTAATTAGATGAGTATAACAAAAAGTTAGACGAGTCATTTCATACATTGATTAGATGAACCTATAAATACACTGATTAGACAAGTATAAAAAAAATTATTAAACGCATTTTTTGATGCACTGATTAGACAAGTTTAACAATACATATTAGATAAGTTTGTACATTTAATCACTAGAAAAGTATAACAAAAAACATTAGACGAATCATTCCACACATTGATTAGACGAGTATAGAAATACCTATTAGGCGAGTCTGTTCGTACGCTAATTAAACAAGTCTAGTAATAAAAACTAGGCGAGTTTGTCAATTCACTAATTAAATGAATCTTATAATACACATTAAACTAGTTTGCACATACATTGATAGATGATCATTCCATACATTAATTAGATGAATATAATAATACACATTAGACGAGACACATGTTAGACCAGTCTATTAATACACATCAGGCAATTATATTCATTAACTAATTAGATGAGTCTCACAATATACATTAGACAAGTTGTCCATATGTACTAATTAGACGAGTCTAACAATACCCATAACACAAGTATGTCCATATGCTGATTAGACGAGTCTAACAATAAACATTAGACCAGTCTGTTCATACACTGATTTTTTGTATTTTTAGCGAGTCTAATTTACATGTTTCTTTATATCCTTTTTATTTTTAGAGAGTCTACTTTATATTTTTGCACATGTTTTATCCTTTGTATTTTTAGAAAGTCTACTATTTATACTTTTATAGACATATTGACTTTCTAAACCTATAAATTATTTTTCATGTTGATTTTATTCAAAACTCAAAAATATTTATTACTTCTTTCATTAGTCTCTAATTTTTTTTAATAACACACAAAGAAACATCACTTAAAACTAGTTTATCATTAAAAAAAATGGTTAAATATGTTTTTGGTCCTTTTACTTTCAGTGAATATTAGAATTATTCTCTATTTGAAACTTTGATCCAATTTAATTCTCATATTTAAAAATGTATGGATTTAGTTCTTTTAACCAAATTTTATTAAATTTATTTAATGTTATATATATATATATGCGTGGAATTGCAAGAAGGATGCAAGAAAGTTGGATGTAAATGAGTCTTTAAGACTACACGTGACTCTCATGGCAATATTGAACGTTACAAGACCTGACTTGTTGCCAAAGGTTTTACTCAGAAAGATGACATTGACATGACATTGACTATAAGAAAACATTTTCGCCTGTTTCTAAGAAAGATTCCCTTAGAATTATCATGACATTAGTAGCTCATTATGATCTTGAGTTGCACCAAATGGATATTAAAATTGTCTTTCTGAATGGAGATTTATAAGAGAATGTTTATATGAACCAACTAGTGGGGTTCGCTAAAGAAGGAAATGAACACATGGTGTGTAAACATTTAAAAGACCAATATACAGACTTAAGCAAGCTTCTTGACAATGGTACCTTAAGTTCAATGATACTATTATGTCCTTTGGATTTTAGGAAAACATTATTGATCAATGTATATATCTGAAGGTTAGTGGAAGCAAATTTATATTTTTTTAATATGTGTTTTGATGATATCTTACTTGTGACTAATGATCTGGGTCTATTAAGTGTGACTATGAGGTTTTTCTATAATAACTTTGAAATGAAAGATATGAGTGAGACATACTATATGATAAGAATAGAAATATTTTGTGATAGATCACAAGGACTGTTAGGTTTGTCTTAAAAAACATATATTAATAAAGTTTTAGAGAGATTCATAATGGATAAATATTCAGCATCTCCCGTTCCAATAGAGAAAGATTCAAGTTTAGTCTAATGCAATGTGCACAAAATGATTTGGAATAGAAATAAATGGAAGATGTCCCTTATGCATATGTTGTTGGGAGTTTAATGTATGCTCAAACATGTACGAGGCTAGATATTACCTTTGTAGTTGGTATGCTTAGTAGATACCAGAGTAATCTAGGACTGAAACATTGAAAAGTTGCAAAGAAATTTTTAAAATACCTACAAGGAACAAATATCACATGCTTACTTATAGGAAATATGATCACCTTGAGGTGTTTGGTTATGCAAATTCAGACTTTACCGACTGCAAGAATACAAGAAAATCTACATTTGGTTATATGTATCTTTTAGCCAGAGGAGCAATTTCATGGAAAAGTGCGAAGCAATTCGTTATTATTGCATCCACCATGGAAGTTGAATTTGTGGCATGCTTTGAGGCCACAAATCAAGCTAATTGGTTTCAAAACTTTATTTCAGGACTTGGAGCGGTCGACAATATTGCCAAGACTAAATATTTATTGTGATAATTTCGTCGCAATCTTCTTTTCTAAGAACAACAGGTATTCCAAATGTGCTAAGCATATGAAATTGAAATACTTTGTCGTTAAAGAAGAAATTCAAAAACATAGAATGTCAATAAAACATATTAGCATGATCTTATGATTGTTGACCCTTTAACAAAAGGGTTATCGCCAAAATTATTTACTGGCCATGTAAAGAATGCGAACATTATGTCTATTAACGAATGTTGAATGTTAATATTATTGATGTTTATGTGACACTCTGAGTTCTTTAATGTATAAGTTTATAAAATTTAGAATAAACTTCATTTAGAATAAATTACACTTACATTCTTCACTTTTTTTTCAAATCATATCATGTGTGGAGACCCAAAAAACTTCAGCCCTTAATCTCTCTTCTCTCTGCCACCCACACCATTGAACTTCATTTACACAGCACTGCACCTCTTCTCCCTTTTCTCTTCCTCTGCCTTCTCTCTATCAAAACCTGAATTCACTCATCATCTGTTGCAGAGTCCAAACCTGAGGCTAGTTCAGGATCTCTTCTCTCAGCTACAATTCCCCCTCCTTCATGTAAGTTGTTCCTAACCTTTTCATTTTCCTCTTTAATTCGAAAATTTGTAGAATCCCTTTCCGCTGTTGGGAACCCATCTCATATTGGAACCTGTAATTTCAGCTCATTAAGTGGTACAATTGAAGCTCTTGGGTGGGAGGATCCTAGCTAATTAGAAAGATATATAGAGGTAAGGGAAGCTAACTCCTTTTCTCAAATTTGAATAGAAAATCCATGGATGAGCTTGAATTATGTAATTGAGTGATGAATTCGTGTTTGTATTGCGTGAATTGGTGAAAAATTACTTGGTGATTGATAGAAACTGGTCTGCTGCATGTGGGAATAGGTTTGTGACCTGGTATTTTCGCCTAGGCGAGTTACTCTCGCCTGAGCGAAAGCATCAGGAGACGCACCTCTGCTCCTGCGTGAAGTCTCGCCTAGGCGAGCTAAGGTCGCCTGAACGAGATAACGATCTCGTATGGGCGAACCAACCTAGCCTGAGCGAGAGTTCACCCAGGTTTTCTCTTTTTGCCACTGTTAGTGTCTCGCCTAGGCGAAACTGGCTCGCCTGAGCGAGATAACCTCTCGCCTAGGCTAGACTTTTTAGCCTGAGCGAGAGCTACTGTAGTGGTAGTTCTTCAAATCTGTTTTCTTTGGTAAAAATATATGTTTTAATGCGTCTTTATGTAACTTAGGCCCTGTATGATTGGAATGCTACCATTGATGTATTGTATGATTTAATTGGATGAATATAAGTTATGAGAAGATGAGGTTAAAATGGAATTTCAAGGGAAATCCAAGTGGAATTGTAGTGT
>Ga0214542_1002078_pt1 | contig 41454 bp, 10 predicted proteins | sample CNSS1metaG_FD_160096 | JGI IMG/M metagenome (GOLD analysis project Ga0214542, IMG submission 160096) | Root nodule microbial communities from cowpea collected in UCLA plant growth center, Los Angeles, California, USA - CNSS1 | ecosystem: Host-associated > Plants > Roots > Nodule | place: USA... | reverse complement strand
AAAAAAAAAAAAAAAAAAAAAAAAAAAGAAGATAAAGCAAGAATCTAATATAATATGGGATTGTGAGGGATTGTGTGTGGATATGGGACCCGTTGGTTGAGTTAGGAAGTTAGCGTTTTGGGTGTGGGAATGGAGTGGAATAATGGAAGGGAAGTTAAGTTTGCATGTGTCCACAAAATCACTAATAGATACCCAAACGTCCTTTTCCACTTTCCTTTGTCTTCCATACATAAGTCGGTTTACGTTATCATTACATATATAACATATGTTTTATCCAATTATTTTCACTTTATATCAAAATTTAACTATATTTATATATTTATATTATTATTAATAGTTTATAACACGTCTTAATATATATATATATATATATATATATATAAGTCTAACATAAGACAATTTAAATATTTTTATCTCTTTTCACTTTTTATATATTTTTTAACGATAAAATAATGACGAACACAACACTACTAAAAAATAAATAATTTCTATCAATTTTGTTTTGAAATTTTTTTTATAAAAAATACTTACAAATTTTGTATGAAAAATAATTTACAAAAATTTGTTATCAATTTTTTTTACAAAATATTTTTTATAAAATACTTCACATAAAATTTTGTAAAACATAATTATTCACGAAGGTTATCTGTCAATTAAAATTTTTCTAAAAATGACAAAAATAAGTTTTTTCTTGTAAATTCTTTTAATAAATTTACAAGAAAAGTTCCATAAAATATAAAAAATTTTAGTAATGGAAACACTCACTCTAAAAGAGACAATACTTAGTATATATGATGATCGATAATAATTTTATATTAGACTTGGAATCAAAAATTGATGTACACAGTAAAACTGATAGCCCGATCCTCAGTACTTTAAACCCTCACTTGGTTATTCTCCATGAAGCTCAACTATGAACTTATGTTCTATCACTATTTAATGCAATTTAGTTTGGAGGATGAAAATATGGAATAGAGTTGGCTGTATGTTATCCATTAAAGAAAATTTTAAACAGATAAACAATAAGACAGTGTAGTGGCAGGAAAACAATAGAAAGTAGGCAAAGCGGAAAAGCAGTAGTAGGAGATAAAAGGCAAGAATCTACGGAATACACTATAGAGTAATACTTATAAAAGAATATAAATTGCATTTAGTTTGGAGGATGAAAATATGGAATAGAGTAATAACAAGCAATTAAACAAATCTGTTTCTAATTTAAAACCACTAATTTTTAATTATTTAGTTTTTATCACAGTTAATTTATTAACGATAATTGAAGACTGACTTACTTCAATCGCTCTAAACAGACCAACCCAAAAAATTATCAAAAGAGTTAAATATTTTTCGTAATAAAATGTTATACTAAAATAATTAAGTACAGCATATTATTGTTGATGTTGTTATTTTACATCTTCATCATCAATATAATATAATATTTACATCTTCATCTTCATATTGATTTTATGCATTTTTTTACTACTTTAATAGTGCAAACATATCTCAATTAAAATATACATTAGTAACAGTCAGTCGCAAACAAATAAAATTATCAACTAAAGAATATTTATATAAGACTAATTTGTTATCATGAATCCTCAGTTTAATATTTCTAGATTATCATTTAATTACAATTTTTACACGCGTGGACTCCCTATCGTTTTTTTTTTTACTTGTCTCGTGTTTTTCCTATTACAACACATATTAATCTCTTTCAATTTAGAAATAGTTAAATGGTGAGCTTACAATTTTATACTTCTGAAAGAAATAAAGGTACGTGTAAATTCAACAGAAATTAGTAGTTTTTGTTAGCTTTTGATACACGTTATCTAAGCAGCTGATTATTCAATGCCTTGCATCACAAGGAAGTAGGAGAACTAATTCACACAAGTAATTTCCTTCTACAACATTTTAGACCACACATTATTTTATTAAGAATTTATAAAAACGTCACGACCTTCTTCTCAATATATTTTTAAAGCTTCTAAGGTCAAACATTTGATGTTATAAAGGATTTTAAATAATTAATTAAACCCACTCTTTGCAATGATTTTTTTTATCATAATTTTATTATGAAATTATTAAAATTGTGTAAGTTTTTAAAAAATTGAGGTTAGATAAGTCGTACCATATAATAGCACGACTTCATAACGAAAAAGTTATGATATAAAACAATTTTTTTCCAATGTCAACTTTTGGATAATTTTTAAAAAAATAATAAAAATTGTTGTAGTTTAAAACAACTTTAATTAAAGATAATTATTTTCTTTATCAATCAAAAACAAAGCTGTGTTATATTAGTATGATTTCGGTTAAAATATGTCTTGTGTTCTTTTATTTTATGAATGGTTATCTCTATTTACTCTTGTAAATGAAAATATCATTTTTTTTCTCTTTTCTCTTTCCTTCTTTAATTTATATTTATTATTGCTGATAAAAAAAAACCCTACTTACAATCCCACACAACTAATCTAATTATAAACTAGTTATAGTTCTTTACAACTAATCTAATTATAAACTAGTTATAGTTATAGTTAAAACTAATCAACAACTCCAAAATCTACTAAACCTTGAAAATTTTCAATTCATCTTAATATTCAATTTCAACACAAGTTCAAATTAATCTAAAGTAATGCAAATTTATCAAAACTCCCCTTATTTATCATGTATTCCTTAGAAAATGATAAAAAAACATTACATAACATTAATGAATTTTTAACTTATTTTCATATATCTCCATCTCAATTTATACAGAAAGCATATTACTGTAATCCTACCTTATCACTTCTGCTATGCAAGTGATATATAAGAAAAGAAAAAAAAAAGGTAAGTAAAAGTATCCGAATATATTGAAATTAATATGTTTTACAAATAAAGTTTTGGTGTTGTAATTAACCACATGTATATGGTAACCAGAAATATAATGTTTAAAATTAAAGATGAAAAAACTGGTAAAATAGATAAAAGGAAGATGAAGAAAATAGTTCCAAAGTAAAGAAAATGTCTAAGACAAAAAAACATTAATTAATAATCTTTCGCATCAGTGACATGGTGACAGAAACAAAGATGATCGATGAGATGCTATGTTTTTTTTTTTTTTTTTAATTATTTAATTATAAGTCACATCAATGTATCATTTGATCAACAGCAACAGTTCGTTACATGTTTTAATGTCTTAGCAATTATTAAAGTGATATGAAGTGTAATTAGGTATTTTAAAATAATATTATTACATATGAAAAATTTTACAACATACAACATTTTTACTCCAATATAACAAAATCGAATTATCATGTTGAACAAAGAGTGTATTAAATTCATCTAATTTTCTGGATTTTGTATAAAATTAAATTCATTTTTAATTATTTTTTAGTTATGTATTATTATATTTAAATTATAATAAAAATAAATAAAATAAAATTAGTTTAAATATATTTATAAAAAATATACTTTAATAAAATTTTGTTTGAGAAACAACTATTTTTAATAAAAAAAATTCTATAACTTTATTATTATATTTTTTAACTTCCATAAACAAATAAAAAATTACAAACGACCGATTCCTTGTTATACCATTGCAATGCAAACTTGCTGAGGATAATACCAATCATATTTAACTGTTATAAATTACGGAGATATTAAAAAAATATATTTTAAATTAATCAGAAACAAATTTTATAAGGGCACTAGAAAAACAAAAATTCTAAACCATTTAATTAAGTGGCGCGATTCTATTAGTGGTTTAATAAATTTATTTAACTTATGTACCATAAGGAAAGTAATTAAGGCCAAGTTTATGTACACGAGATTTTGGTTTGCTGAAACCATATTATCTGTGGCCACACATTTGAATTAATTTGGTTGTCAATCATTTTACTAATTGAGTTTAATTGTTATCGGTGTAATTCTTTTACATTGTTATAATAATAATAATAATAATAATAATAATATTTGGTTTTTAAAATATTTTTGAAACATTAGAAAAAATAATTTTCTATGTTATAATTAGTTATTAAGGAGCAACATAAAAAAACAATACCACACTCTTAATGCATTTTAATTAAAGACATACTTATTAAGCCAACATTCACTATATTGAGAATGAAAGACCACCTTTTTTAATTTACAATACTCGAATTTAAACTTACCACAGCGTCAATATAAATATTGCAGATCCAAATCGCGTACTAAATTTTGTACATAGGTCATTTGTAAAATACAATATTAGAAAGTACTACGACCTAAACTTATGGCGCACTCTAGCATTATAATTAATGTGGTGGGTTTTTAATTATCATCCTTAGTTTGATTCCAGGGGAAAAAAGTGGCCAATAATCTGTTTCAAGACTGGGTTTATTAATTAAGTATATGTTTTCATTAAAGTAATGATGAGTTAGTAGACTTAATTATCTTATCGCACTGCTTCGTGGACAATATAATTAATATTACTAGTAATTATCCCAATGAACAAGTCTTAGGGGACCAACATATCTTGAAGTAAATTTTCATATTAGGGAAATCAAATCACCGTTGTAATTTATTCTTTTCTTATTTTCTGAATTAAAAATCACATAGAGTTAATTATTTAATCTATAATTCATTAATTGCTTTCTCATTACATCAAAATAAATCATGCAAAGAGTATACAAGAAATAAACCTTTGTTTTAATAAGTGTAAATAAATAAATGATATAGACAATATTAGATAATGATATGTTTTTCTTTTATCAATATGAAATTTTATCATTTTTTTAATACTAACATTTAAGTGAGGCGTATTCAAATTTTGTGAAGATAAAAAATATAGTAAAAAAAGAGATTTTACTAAAACTAGTAGGTTAGATTCTTTAATAAAAATTGATCGCTAACTAATAATGTAAAATCTTTTTTTCTTTCTTCTGTGTCATGCAGTTCCTTTTTCTCTCAGTTGTTTTCTCTCATATAGTTATAAGATTCTCGTACCATTTTTAAGATTTTGTCATATTATTCAATATTAGTAAATCAAAAGATATTCCTATTCGATCATATTTCATTTTTGCTGCTATAAGAAGTATTTCAACTTTTAATTATTAATAAAAATGTAGTAAATCAAGATCTAAATGGTTTGATATGCATATATTTGTATATACCTAATGATAACTTACAGTTATATTTGTGACTAATTTAACGATCTGTTATAATTATACCGAATATATTAACAAATAGTGTACATATTCATAAACTAAGTCTAAAATTAAATTGCTCGAGTAATGTATATTAAGATTTCAATTGTTTATATATATATATATATATATATATATATATATATATATATATATATATATATATATGTATTTGTATGCTTATGTGAAATTTATTTATTTAAAAAAAAACTATAAGAGTTGTAAATGATTATACCGAGTAGTGAATATTTATACATTTAGTTTCTCTTTATATAAGATGCTGCAAATTGTACATAAAATTAAAAACATAATTATTTGGTAATTTGTTAAAAAAAATAATAGCTTTTTATTCATAAATTTATATTTTCAATAGAGGAAATGTGCAGAACAGTGTCATACACTAATGTATGCTTGAATTTTTTTTTTTTTTTATCGGTGAAGAAATATAAATGAAAGATTGAATCATAATTCTCGAGAGATGGTAAATAAGTTTTAGAGAAACTGTTTTAGAGAGATAGAGGTTTCTTTAATAATAAAATATTCAAGCATTTATTTTATAATTTTTTTTTTGTAGTCTAAAATATTCTCTAATTCTCATTATAAGAGAATTTAAAATAATATAGAAAATATATATTTAACTCCTATTTAGAAACTTTCTCATACTTATTTATTTAAAATTTATTTAAATATAAAAACTCATCTCTTACACAGTTTAAAGAAATATGAAGTTACATGAAGTGTAAATTTTAAGCATTAAAAAAATGAGTTAAAATCTAAAGTTATGATATAAAATATTATTGTTTGAATTAGAATATTAATTTTGTTTAAGTGTAGTAGTTTTGGATGGTAGAGTGTGATTTATGGTGCTTAAGGAAGTAATGACATATTTGGTGGGGTTTGTTGTGATTTGAAGGGGTTCACATGTCTGGCTAACAAATTAGGGATTCTCACTTTCCACCACACAAACAACTCAATATGACCCCACAAATCATGCGTCAAACAGCTCACTTAGATTTGCTATTTCAACTCTTAACTATAACCACATTAATACATTCTTAATATTATTATCATTAATATTACTATTACTATTACTATAATACTATAATATATATCAATACTGTTTAAAAAGGGAACATTAGTTTTACACAACAAATTATATATCCTCTTATGTTTTCATAATATTTCTAAGTACAAAATTAGTTTAATATTTTTATATTTATATTCGTTGTTTCTGTTTAAATTGTATTTGTCATTAAATTTATTTTACTTTTCCTTTGTTAATTAGATGGTTATGGAATTTACAGCTGTGGCTTTTGAGTTTAGTGTGTTATCGATCAGCAGAGACAAATATTGACAGTGAACTAGGAAACCACATGCAAAGTAGAACCCACTTAAAGCTATGTCACATACACAATTAGGTGTAATTAAAATAGTCATATATAAAATTAGTATCTTAAAAAATACAATAGCCGATAAATAAGATACGATTAAAAGATAAATTCAAAATATTTTTTTTACCTTTGAAAAGGGTGTGAAACCAGATTGCAAAATAGAGACAAGAATACAATATAAATAAAATCTTAAATTACTCTTTTATTTTTTTATTTTTTTTTTCAACAGCATTCCTTAATTATTAAAATGTTGAATGCGATTCTTTAATTGTGAAAGTATATCTCATGTGGCCTTTTTCGTCTGTTTTCTCACTGATAACATTATGCCCATTTTTCAACGAATGATGTTAGTTAGAAAGTTAAAGAGAAAATGTCACAATGTATAATTACATAATAAGATTAAATATTTGCATGCATTATATACAATTACACTATTAACCTTTTTTTCTTATAAGAATCAAGAAAGAGACATTAGGTTCCTGTTTATTTCTATTGATAATATGTCTGAAAAATACAATAACTAAAAAAAATGTTACATTTTTTCACACAGAAATGAAAAAAAGTATGTATTAAAAATGATATAATAAACTATATATTTTATCATAAATATTTTAATATATATATATATATAATACATTATTGATTATTATTCATATGTTATTAATATTTATGATTTTAACTATAATAATAGTGACGATGGACTGTTTTAGAAAAAAAAAAGTATATCACTTTCTCCTCAATTTTTTTTATTTAATCTAAATTTCATTCTCGATACTTTTTTTTTCATTTTCCCATTTTTTTTCACTTTTAATTGTCTAATCCAAATAAACAACTAAAGTTTTACCAATTTATTTCGAATCTCTTCATCATTAATTAATTACAATACATTAACATATTTTATATAATACACAATTTTTTAATTATTTAAAAATATCACATTGCGTATTGAGTATCCCCTGTAAAGATATATAAATGTTAAAAAAATAAAATAATCAATGTAATTTATTCTAAATATTTTAATAATAAACAAATTTTTAACAAATTAAATAATAAAATAAGTTTTTAAGTTTGGGCAATAACCATGTTATACTCCTTTTTGCACTATTAAATTAAGTTTTGTTGGACTATTTTATTCTAAAACCTATTATTAGAGTAAACGTTCTTATACATGGATCGTGTCTATAAATCTTTAACATTAATCTAAAATTGTTTAATATTCCATTTATGTGTATTAAAATTAAACTTAATGTATACTTCGATACGAAAGTAAAAACCACTTAATTATCTTTTTGGTCAATTTTCACAAAATTTGAAATGAAAGTTACATTACAGTGATATTATGTAAGTTATAGTAATTACACCAAAATCAATCATTTAAATTGCAAGTTTAATTATAAATCCAGCATGGTCTCTTGAGAATCCCATGTAATCTTTAATTTGAAAAAAAAAATGAAATGAGACGTATTCATCAATATAAATTTAAATTCTCCATTCCAACATAACGATATTTTAACTAAATAATCCCATTTTTTAAAGAAGGAAAAAATATGTTTTTGATCTCTCAAGTTTGACTTCAATTTAGAAATGGTCGAAACTTTGTTACTATTTGGTCCATGTACTTTCAAAAGCATTATTTTTAGTCCCTATTTTTGGACGGTATTAAAAATAAAAAACGGCGTGCTACGTATTATTTAATTTTTTATATATAAAAAAAAACTAGGATCGGCCAGGTCGGCCTGGCCGACGCTTTTCGCAAAAACTGAAAAAAAAATAGGTTTTTGATACCTGAAGTTTGAACTTAATTTGAAAATAGTCCCTAGTTCAAATTTGGTCACAGTTTGATCCCTGCACATGCAAAATCATTGTTAAAACATAATAATACTACTACTATTAATAATAATAACATTTTATAATAATAATATTATTATTATATAATTGTTAATAATAACATTATCATATATATATATATATATATTAATAATATTAATATATCAATAATAATATTAATACTATTAATAATTATATATCAATACTATAATTATATTTTTAATAATATTAATATTATTAATTATTATTTATATTATTACTGATATATTATTATGATGTAATTATTATTAATATTAATAATAGTTATAATATTATTATTTATTTTAATATTATTAATAATTATATATAATAATAATTATTATTATTGTTATTATATATAATAATAATCCTATTAATAATTATATATTATTATTATTATTATAGTATTATTATTATATAATTATTATTCAATGTGCAGGGACTAAATAGTCATCAAGTTTCAACCAGGGACCATTTTCAAATTAAGTTCAAACTTCGGATAAAAACATATTTTTTTCTAGTTTTTGTGAAAAATACTAGTTTTTTTAAAATAAATAAATAAATAACACGTGGCACGCTATTTGTTATTTTTAACGTCGTCCAAAAATAGGGACTAAAAACCATGATTTTCAAAGTACAAGGACCAAACAGTAACCATATTTCGACCAAGGACCATTTCTAAAATTGTGTCAAACTTGAGGGACAAAAACACATTTTTTCCTTTAAAGAATAACAATTATTTTGTCTGACTAATATATTTTTAGCTAACTTTTCTATGTATATTTTTTTCTAATAGTTCCGAAGTTTATTTGACCATCAATATTAAATAAGTGTTTTTCAATATTAGCACTTTTTATTTACTTTAATTTAACTAAGATTTCAGCTCTTAATTTTTACCTTCTAATAACGTAAAATACAACACATTCGTTGACAGATACACATAATTGTTTTTATATTTGTTAAACAATAATGTGTAGGTGTATCTTGCTATTAACTTAATGATCACACATACACATAATTGTTACAAGGCTATTATGATATATATATTTTTAAAAATATTTAACAGCACTCTCTATCCATATATAATTGTATAATGAAGATTAATTTGTGTGGGTTGTTATTGTATCATATGTGGAGCGCGTGGGTGCACATTATGATACAATAGGGGTTATCTATTTGAGATATTAAATGGGAGACAATCGCTTTCAGAAACAGTGTCGAAAGTGTATATAATAGATGGTAGAAGAATTAATAATTAAATGGTTATGTAATGATTATTATAAATATATAAATGATAAAAAATATAAAGAAGATCTGGAGCGAAGAGAAAAGATTTAGGCGTATATATAACATTGAAATCTATACACAATCTCATCCAGCGATGCAATACGCATACTTCCTCCGCTGCAAGCAGTTTAAAAGCACCATTTCAGATCTCTCCTTTCCCATCATCACAACCCACAAAAACTTTTCTTCGACTCAGACCAAACCCACTTCATCATTCGACCACAACATCGTATACATCAAAACAAAAACCAGAGATGGATAGCAGCAGCTATTTCGGAGAACCAAACCTTGGAAATGAAAGATCAAGTGCCTCTTCTTCAAGAAAAGGGAAGAAGAACAACTCAGACAAGCCTAAGCAACCACAGAGAGGACTTGGTGTTGCTCAATTGGAGAAAATCAGATTACACAGTCAAATGGCCTCTGGCTATCATCACTCTTCTCTCCATGGCCCTTATCCTTCCACCTTCACCAACGTAAACCTCCATTTTCTTCTTCTTCTTCTTCTTCTCAAATAATACTCTTTTTTTAATTCCTTTAATTCAATAACGGAGTTTCATTATTTCTCAGGAAGATCCAAGAGTGCAAATACCATATTCATCGGTGGTGCCATCATCATATGCAGCTTCCTATGGATTCCAACCAAACATCATGGTAGGTGTAATTTTGGCTTTTCTTAAATACCAATTGGTTTTAAACTTTTACTTTAAAGGTTATAGTTTTACCTATTTTAACTCTCATTCTTTCGTTATGTGGGTGACATGTTCCGCACATATTTTTCACCTAGCATTTACTAAAAAGTCAATCTATGCAACTGCACAGTATATAAATGCATAGCACGCGAAGCAACAAGATGGTTGATTATATATATATATATATATATATATATATATATATATATATATATATATATACCTTTTAAATTTTTTTTATATGATACACAAACTTGGCATTATAATAGTTTAATTCTGAACTGCTGTCCTCTTTATTTAGTTGAGTTTGAATTAAAGTACTACTTTATAAAGGGTATGTAGTACAACTTACAACAAGTACTAACCCTAGGCGACGAGGGACGAATCTTTGAGTTCTGGTACCTGAATCAGAACCAAAACCATTATATATATAACGAGTGGAGGAGAGTTACTCACTGTTACCTAATCTCACATCTATTTTTTTTTTTCAAGTTGCAATATATAAAGTACAAGTAGTTTCTTGTATTTTCTTTTTTTTTTCTTCATAAAATGTGCAAGTATGTGATAAATTTACCAATACATGAAAAAGAGTGAGTTGGATTGGAAGAAATCCTGCAATTTTGACAGAAATGGTTTGGTTGTGCAGATGGGCATATCCGAATATCAAAAAACAAATATCAGATATGGAGATTCTGAGCAAACTAATACAGCAAGGTACTTAATTCTTCTTCGGCTATGCATCGAGCGATTCTTGCCATTGATGAGAGCAAAAAGAGTGTGTTTATATAAAAGATGAATTGTTGCTGATATGTAATTTTTTGTTTTCTGAAACAAAGATGGGAAACCGCCAACGACATCTTTGAGAGCCAGTATTCTGCTCCATCCAACAACGTTACTCGACCCTTTATAAACCTAAATGTAAGGAAATTTTTAGAAGTGCCTCCATGCAGAAATTTGAATTTGATCAGTAAATTAATTTCTAAATGATCTTACGATGTTTCTTTCCCTCTATTACTAGGACCCGCTAGAGGTAGATAGAAGGAAGCTCAGGAATGGTTCTGTGGGGTCAAGCAGTCAGAACTCGGAATGTAGTGATTCTCAAAAACTAGATTTAGAGCTCAGATTATCTCTTTGAACTGCCATTGATGAAAGCAGTGATGTATTCTTATATGATCAATTGTAATGCTTTTGTTTGTTGACAAAATTAGAATGGAAAACCACAATATAGGTGAACAAGCCAATATATATATGTGTTACTCCACTTAACCTAAAAAGAAATATGAGTGAGTTGTATCAACCCATCAACCAAAACCCGTACAACCTAGTAGCCACGGAACGGGTAGAGACAGGTTCATCTTTTTTCTTTGAAAAGCTATAATGCTGGTAATTACTTATAGTTTGTTAGAAGTTAATTATAGTGTACTATTTTTTACCAGTATTATGTGGTGTTTAACATTTTTCTTGCTTTTTTATTTCCCAATTTCATTCTATAATTTGTTTTCATTTTATTTTATATTTTAAGTCTCTTGTTAACTTTTTCTTAAACGCGATCAATCCAATTCTGTTTAAGAATCACCTCTTCCCATCTGATTCAAGACAAGTTGAAAGTGGAAAGAGATGAATTGTTAAAGAATCACCTCTTACCATCTCATTTAAGACACGTTGAAAGTGGGAAGAGATGAATTGATGGCTTTGTAATTCATACTAAAGAAATATGAAAATGAAACAAATATTTTGTAGTACAGTGGACAATGAAAGGAAAGTTCCAAGAAATATCAAACAAACTTAAATAGATAATGATATTTTGATTAATTATTTTTAATTCACTTTTAATTTATTATTTCAATTATTTTTAAATTATCACATTACACCACTAAAAATTATTAAAATAAATAATTAAAAAATGATTGAAATAATTAATTAAAAATAAGTCAAAATATCATTAAATTAAATAAAAGGAAATAAGTTTGTATTTCTTCTGTCAACTCTAAATATAATTTTAATATTAGTTAGAAAATGCATTTTAAACTTAAATTCGTATTTACAAAATCAGTTTAGAAGATCATATTCACTTATTATAAATTAATTTTATTTTTAGTGGGATCGATTAATCCTCAGTTGAGAAGCTTGATCTGACTACAAATAGTTGCAGTATCGAACAGACACGATTTCAATCAGATTAGGGAATGTAAAGCAGAAAAGATTCAAGGGAGAGAAGAGAAGTCTTCACATGCCCCTTTGAAACTGAAATCACTTAGTGCAATGATTAGTCATTAACAAGGTTTGAGGTATACCTAGTGTCTCAGCTAAATATATTTGCTGATAAAGAAAAACTCTGAAACTGAAACGTGATTCAATGTCGAATTAAGGTTAGTGATTCTACTTATAGACATGGAAAATTTGGTCGGTTACTTTCTTTTATAGGAAGGAAGTGTTAGGTATATGTTTGTTAACGTGGTTCTGCAGAGTGTGGATGACTTTAATAAGTGCAGTTTTAGGTATGGAAAAGATGGATATAATTATTGAAGCTAAAAATTAAGACATAATTAATATAGATGTCTGAATGGTTAGGGGACAATTGTGATGTGAGTTGCAGAAATGCAACAGTGTTAATGCCTGGCTGTTTATGCAGATGGAGATTAGCATAAAGTTTTGCCACTTTTGCAAATTTTCCGTACTATATATGTTTATGTACGGTGTGAATGAATGAATGAAGATCCAGTGGTAAATGCTGGAAAAACAGCTGTATTTAGTGTGAAGCAAGTGAAAAGATAAGTGACAGTAATAGAAAGCACTACTAGTGGATGATGCTATTGTGTAGATAAAACAAAGTAATCATAATGGCTTGCTTCTTCCTATCTCCATGATTTGTTGGGTCATGCAAAAAATATTGCTCCTTTTAATCACATTACCACTCACTGCCTCCATCAATATATGTACGTTTAAATTTTGCTATTTAAAAAAATATATATATATTTGATTGTGTCGAGTGAGTATTATCATGGTGCATCATAATCCAGCGTATATACCTAATAAATTCTGTGGGACATGCATGACTTCAATCCAAAAAGTTGACTGTGACCATTTTAATTTTAGAAAGATTCTCAACTGTGTTTCGAATCATTTTTGTTTTTAATTCAAATGAAAATATCTGAAAAAGGAAAGAAAGTGAAAGGAAATATGGTAAAAATATTAAATTTTACTGTTTAACTGAGAGGAGACAAAGAAAAAAAAATATTTTTAAGGAGTCACGGAGAAAAATCACCAGCGTCAATATATATTCAATAAATTTTGAAACATAAATAAATAAATAAATTTGGATTAAGAACCGGTAAGCTTATCATTTTTTTTTAATATACATATTTTTTGGCAATTTATTACACGGATAAAGTCGTGTATGTAATTTATGTGCATATTTTATCCGGAGAATAAAAAGAAAAGTAAAACAACAATTGAAATCGTACGAGGAAAATTAAGAATTAGTATAATTTTTTGTTTTTAATACAAACTAAAGTAAATGTTGCTTTAATTTAGATTACTCTGTAGAGAAATAGCTAAAAGAAGAATATCTGATTAATTAGATAATTAGCTCTGCATTATGCTCTAATTAATCGGGCTCTTCTTATTTTAATAGCAAAACTTGACAATTTTATTCACAAATAATAATTATTTTACAAAACTTATCACATGTTCCCGGCAATGAAAAGTACCAATTATAGTAAATCTTTATAGCGGAAAGAAATAATAATTAATTATTTTTCATCATATATTATTTCTCCAATATGTTTGATATTCTTACTCAATTATTCATTTTTCCTATTTAATTTCGATAATTAATACTGTAAAACTGGAATCTATATACTAAATGGTTCAAATTATTTACTGTTTCATTATCTTTATGCCTTTATCATTGAGTAATGTATAATTGTATTTAGTTATTTTTGTTTGTTTCTCTTTATGTCATCTATAATAACTATCATGAAGTTTATGGTTATAAGTGCAAAACTTAAAAAAAAAAAAAAAAAAAAAAAAAAAAAATTAAAAAAAAAAAAAAAAAAAAAAATAATAATAAAAAAAAAAAAAAAAAAAAAAGGCAACTATATTTAAGGTGACTCCTTCAAATCATTTTCTATTTTGGAAAATGCGTTTTTTCCCAACAATATAAAAAGGCCATGGATGCAAAGGAAAAATTAGGAAGGATTTAACAAAGGAATCATCGGAAACCAGAAACCCACACACACCGGCTTTAACACGCCGTGTGCGGAGGTGTTTCTGGTGCTTCCTTTGTTAAACTTCCTCACGTATACCAATCATGATTAACCATCTCAAGGTTCTTTTTATTTTCTCTATCTTGTTCCTTGTTGTGGCTGAAGCCAAACACAAAAGAAAGCACAAACACAAAATTCGTGTTCACCATCTTCGCCATGAACCCCACCTTTCCGAGTACCAAGACCAAAAGTCATTATTTCCTCAAAATCCCTTGTATTCTGAATCACCACCTGCTCCAGATTTTCCATCTTTTTCTGAGCCCCCACCCATTCCCTTCTTCCCACCCTTTCCTTTCCCTCAACCTGCTCAAGAAATTAAGCCTCCTTTCCAGATAAATTCCATTGGAAATTGGGAGTTGATTTCGGAAAATGCAGGTGTTTCAGCCATGCACATCAACTTGTTACCCACAAACAAGATCATCGTCTATGATGCCAAAGTTTATCGCACCTCTAGGATTAGATTACCTGAAGGAACCCCATGCGTTCCATACAGAGATAGGGGCTCCACAGAAGACAAATACGATTGTTTTGCTCATGCAGTCGAATACGACATCGAGACAAACCAAGTTAGGCCAATACAGGTGTGTTTCTTCGGATAAGTTTGTTGTTGTTCTGTTATCATGATCAGAGTTTTCTTTCACAAATGGAGAACTTGGACGCAGGTAACACAGGGAGATCCATGGTGCTCCAGTGGAGGGGTTAGATCTGATGGTACCTTCATTAGTACCGGTGGTTTTTCCACCGGAGGGAAAAGCATTAGATACATGGGTCCTTACTGTGATGGTTGTGAATGGAGGGAATACGACAACGTTCTAGCAACAGATAGATGGTACCAACCTACCTTGTTCATATACATCACCATTTTCACAAAACAGAAATCATTTATCTGAAATTTATGACTAGGTATTCAACTCAACAAATGCTTCCAAACGGAGACTTCATTTTGATAGGAGGGCGCAAATCATATAGCTATGAGTTTGTTCCGGCAGAAGGCCAAAGGAGTGAGAAAACCTTCTACTTCCCCTTCTTATCCGAAACCGCAGACATTGACGAAAACAATCTCTACCCTTTCGTCCATCTTTCCACCGACGGTAACCTCTTCATCTTCTCCAACAACCGCTCCGTTCTTCTCAACCCCAACTCCCACAAAATCGTTCGCACCTTCCCCGTCTTACCCGGTGGCAGCCGCAACTACCCCGCCTCCGGCATGTCCGCCCTCCTCCCCATTAACCTCGACGACCCAAACCCCAAGGCTGAGGTCATGGTTTGTGGCGGCAATATTCCCGACGCCTTCCACATTGTCGAGACAACCAAAGTTTTCCTTCCAGCTCTTCATGACTGTAATAGGTAGTAATTACACATTAATTAAACATCACTTCTACATACATATATAATAATGTTTGATCCAAAAGTGACATAAAAAGTTGTTGATTACTATATACTATAGGTTGGTGATTACGGAGGAATTTCCTGAGTGGGAGAACGAGTTGATGCCTTCAGGGAGAACCATGGGAGACTTGCTGGTGCTCCCCAATGGGGAACTGTTGCTGATCAATGGTGCAACCAGAGGTACGTCTGCGTGGTGGGATGCTGACATGCCTAACTACACACCCGTGTTGTACAAACCGGAGGAGCCTAAAGGGTCAAGGTTTACGGTGCTTACGCCAAGCAGCATTGCGAGAATGTACCACTCTACTTCCACGGTGCTTCCCAGTGGCAAGATCTGGGTTTCTGGAAGCAACACCCACAATACGTACAAGGATGTGGACAAGTTCCCAACTGAGACTAGAGTCGAGGCTTTCTCTCCTCCTTACTTGGATCCCAATTTTGACATGTTTAGGCCACACATTTTCGAGGATGCTTCTCAGAAAGGGCTGATATATGGTGCTTCCTTTGAGGTTAGTTTCTCAATGGAAGATGGAGCTGGGTTGACTCAGAACGATCTTAAGGTGTCCATGTATTCCCCACCCTTCACCACTCATGGATTCTCCATGGGACAAAGGCTCTTGTTTCTTAAGATTTACGAGTTGATCACAGAATTTGAAGGCTCTTACAGGCTCAGAGTGGAGGCTCCTCCTTCCAATGTGGTTGCTCCTCCTGGCTACTACTTGTTATTTGTTGTTCACCGTGGCTTGCCTGGCAAGGGAATGTGGGTCAACATACAATAGACCAAAACAATATCTTTTGGATTATTACGACGAAATTTTCCTTTCCATAAATGTATGGAAAGGAAACAAACATTAGGTGCTTTTTCTTGTCTTTGGCTGTATTCCTTTTCATGATCTTAATATTCAAATTCTTCATTGATTGGTATACTCAAGTTGGAAGTGTGTTTTTATTCTATCTCAACTTTCTAGTTACCATACATTATTATTGCGTAGTCGTAACAATGCTTATTAAGTATTTTTTTTTTAATTTCGTTATTTATAGTCTGTAAATATATTAACACATTAACGGGAGAAATCACGTTTCTATGTTAGTAGAAAGACACCCAAGTAATTATTTTAATTTTAATACAATAATTTTTTATTTTTTTTACATTAAATTACACGTACGTACATCTTTCGCGATATCAATTTCCAACATGTATATATCTTTCTTTATTTCAAATGTTGAAAGTAAATCAATTAACAATACTCTCTACATCTAAATATAAGTAAAAGTAGAAATGTTTGTTCTCCCTAAATTCGTGTGTGTGTGTGTATATATATATATATATATATATAACTAAAAAATTATATATATTTAGAATAACTATAAATAAATTTCAATTCGTGTGTGTGTGTACATCTTGATACTGGAGTTATAACCAAACTATAAGCTTAAGAACTATGGTATGAGTTTCCATAGCTGATGTCCTAAGGAGGCATAGACAAGTAAATCCGAATTCATAGATACCTGTCCAACCCTGTTTCAACTTTGAAAGAAAAACTTCACTTTGTTTAGATTTTGATTTTCTGTGACTTATGAAATTGGGTTTGGAGATTTGCGGCTTTGTTCAGGTGAAAGAACTACATTGCCCCCACAGGGGTCTATGTGTGTCATAGACCCCGAAAACAATTCTCTCAATTTATATGCAAATTGTTAGGAAAATAAGTATTAAAAATTATTAAAGAGGATAGAAGAGTTATTGGAAGTCACTCAATCTTACAATTCAACTAAAAAAATACCTCACAGCATATATGATGTGTCCTTTCTACATAAATTTACCAATATTATTACAATGGATAAATTTTAAATCTACAGATTTTACTTTTTTTCTGAGAAATAAAATCTTAGACAAGCCTGTAGTGGCTGGAAAATATTTGAAATATAACAGCAAGATTGCAGCGGGTTTTAAAGTTCAAACATCGTACGCCATCAGGAGCCATCTTATTTATGAATCCTGGCATAAATTCAGTAGGCTCCCAGTTCGAAAAGTAATAATATCAAAATGACAAATCCTATGAAAGGGTACACATATACGCTCACAGCAATTAAATGAACAGAGTTCATTTTTAGAACGTTATCTGCTTTGGAACTTATATAACGACCACACCAACCAATCATCAGTTCTCAGTTTCATAGAACGACAATTTTTCGCAGGAGTTATTGTCCAATTTGAAAATATGCTGGTAGCTTTGTTAAGCTTAGCATTCCTTCCCAACATTATCCAAGTGGATGCCAACTTTTCCAAGAGCATGCACCTCACTTGGGGAGTCCAACATGCATCAATTCTGGGTGAAGACCTTCATCTTGTGTTGGATAAAACTTCAGGTGAAACTTTATGCTTAAAATGCACCAATTTTGATTTCAATTGACTGGTATCACATGGTGTGAAAACTTTGCATCCACGAGAAAGGAACAATTAGAAAAATTACGAAGTTAATTGCATTTTCAATGCGTTGCAATTGAATACTGGTGGAAAAGAATGATAAGATGAATCCGATAACATTTAATTCTAAATATAGGAGCATAACAAAGATATGTTCCTATAGAACTTTACCCAAGACTTCTAATGAAAATAAACATTGTCGAATATTGTGCAAACTAAAGTAATATATATGATAAAAATACATTTATCTACTTCTAGCTTAGTGGAACAATGTGTTGTTTTTGCCTTCGGATTTCAGGGTCAGCTGCTCAATCGAAGAGATCATTCTTATTTGGAAGCATTGAAATGCAAATCAAGCTTGTACCTGGTAATTCTGCCGGAACAGTTACAGCATACTATGTAAGTTCACTGGATCCAACAGATATCGATAACACCAAAATATGCACTTTCGAAAAACCAAATCCATCAAGCTTCCATTACTATAAGAAATGCTAATTGATGTCTCTTGCTCAAACAGTTATCTTCTGCAGGAAGCCAGCAAGATGAGATAGACTTTGAGTTCTTGGGCAACAGTACAGGACAACCATACACTGTCCATACTAACTTGTACACACAAGGAAAAGGAAGCAGAGAGCAACAATTTTACCTCTGGTTTGACCCAACTGCTAATTTTCACAATTACACCATTCACTGGAATCCCACAGAAATTGTGTAAGTTGATAAATTTGACCAGAGCACAGACTTATTCAATTTTCCAAAATTGTTTATGATTCATTAACTAGAATCGTGTGACTGGTACCTCAGCTGGTATGTTGATGATGTGCCAATTCGTGTTTTCCGCAACCATGAACAAGAGGGCATCACTTACCCAAACAAACAAGGAATGAGGGTTTACACCAGCCTATGGAATGCAGACAACTGGGCAACCAGAGGAGGCCTAGTAAAGACGGACTGGAATCACGCACCATTCACGGCCAGATTCCACCATTTCAGAGCAAGGGCTTGCAAGTGGGGTGGAGCAAAGAGCATCCATCAATGTGCCTCTAATACCCCTGCAAATTGGTGGACTTCCGCTAGATACAAGAAGCTGACCCACACCCAGTTGGAACAGCTGAATTGGATCAGAAACAATTACATGATCTATGACTACTGCACAGACACCAAAAGATTCAACGGACAGATACCTCCAGAATGCTTTAAACCACAATTCTAAACATCTGATTTGTATTCCCTGCAGCCAATTTTCCACCATTCACACAGTCAGCGATTAAAAACTGTTACACAAAAAAAAAAAAAAAAAAAAACATTGACTGTGTGAAGTTGTGGAAATGCAGCTGCAACAAAAGTCACGCATCACGGCAGCTGAAGTGTTTTCATCTCCTTTCTTCTTTCGTGTCACATTTGTTTGTTATTTGTCCCGGTCTTGGTGATTCCATTCTTGTTCACCGTGTACTAAATAATCTTTTATCCATGGATAAATAAATTATGAGATATAGGAATTTGCAAAGTGAACCCTAGGCAATGTCTCTTAAGTCGTAACAAAAATCATAATAACAAAGATTGAAAAGTTTAAAAAATGATTTTACAAAGATGGTGGAAAAGCTACAACTAGGAGCTGATACAGAAGCAGAGACCGAGGACGATGAGAGCGGTACCGAAGAGAGCGCGGAGGAGGTGTGTGCGTTCCCCGAGAAAGATACCGAAGATGGCAGTGGCGGCGAAGGTGGTGGCGTTGGTGACAGGGACGGCGAGGGAAAGCGGGGCGTCGGAGAGGATGGCGAAGAAAGTGGCGGAGGCGGAGAGGTTGATGAGGAAGGGAATGGAGTATTGCCAGATTGAGAGAAGCTTGAACCAGTTCCCAAAGGAGATGCGCATTTTTTGGACCATAGATGACTGCGGATCTGGCTTTGCAGAGGATTTCAGAGCCTCGTCCCAGAGAAGCGCACCGCGGCGCATGATAGCGTTGGTGGCGCCCCACACCATACCCACTGCGATCATCTTCTCCATCTTCGCTCCCTCACACACTCTCTCTCTCCCTCCATGTTTTTCACATGCGTTCCTCATGGGCTACGATAGCCCGAATTAAGCTGGGCCTTTAACCCTTTTTTTTTTTGCAAAACCTCCATGATTTTAACTTCATCCACCTCCTTCATTCTGAAATGAATTATTGGAAATATTAACTATATAAATTTGTTTTGAAAAATATATTCATCACAACATGTATGATTTTCAGAAAAAAAAATATTAATTTAGTTATATTTACAAAAATTTATTACATATTATTGAAAAGGATCAGTATACATGTACCCACCCAACTCTAGTAAATTTGGTTTAATTAGATAAAATAGATAAATTTAGTACCATATATTTAGGATATTTATAAGAAGTTGTAAGGTAGTTACTTACATATATAATACCATACTACTATGTATTTGTCTCCAGGTTAACCTCAACAGAAAATAATAATGTGTTGAATTTGATTGGATGAATTTTCTTATAAGTTAGTCAATGGGTGTTTTTTTTTTAATGGGATTATGATGGTGATGTTGATAACGGTGCAATAGAAAGAAACAAATATGGACTCTTAATTATTGTCAAGAATTAAGATTGGCCCTTCAATTATGCATAAATTGTTTTTTCAATATCTGTACATTAGTATTGACATATTGTACCGAGGTATGAATATAATATTAATATGTTAAGAATATATCATGAATATAAAAAAGTTTAATTAAAAATTTTGTTATTTTTCGTTCAATTGAGTTTTATATTTAATTTATTCAATTGAATTTTTTTTTCAAATTCAATTCGAATTCTTTTATAAAATCGAGATTAATATTATTTAAAAGATATTATATTATCAAAATAGGAATAATTTCTTAACATATTCTTCAATGACTCATTAAAACATATCAATTAGAGTTTAACAACATTCACAAATTACAATTACATACATGCTTAAGTCTTTAGTAAAGTCAGGTTTGAGGTTAAAAATATTTAAGAGGAAAATCAATATTGTAAAACTATGATGAAATGACATTGATAATACTAAATTTATTGAAATTTCTTATGGTGTCTTTATTTACCATTAAGTATAGTGTATGATCGTATAAATATATATTTTAGGGCTTAATAGGGTTTTGTAGGATATAAGAATATTTTTTTAAGGATACTTTACATGCTTATTATTTTATAAAGTTGTTTGTTTAAGTATTTATCTGTTTATAAATCCTGTTTTTTTTTTTATAATTCTAAGTTTTTAGTTTAAGACAATGGGATTTTCCTTAAAAACTTTCATTCCATTTTCTACCTTATTCTCAGACAACCAATATTATATATAAACAATAGATTCGCAATTATATCATTTAACAGTATTTTGAATTAAAACATGTTTACTTTTTTTAATATATTTAGAGACATGTTACATGAGCATTTTTTTTTTACGATAATTTCACAAGATATGCAGAGAAAGACGAACCTTATATTAGATGACTACATACATCAAAACACGTTTTAATTCTCACATAATTGGACCTAAAAATTACAATATGCAAATTTATAGCCATCTCAGATGATTTAGTATTGAATAAAAGAATTGTAAGTTTTATTAATGAAATTTTTGTAATAAATTCTGCACGTAAATTTACACCACACTAAAATTAATCTAAGCCAAACAAAAATTACAAATGATCCAAAAAAAAAAGTTAAAAAATTATCTATTTACGTAAATATAGATTAAATCATTCCATTAATCATCGTTTTTGTTAAAAAAAAATATTAAATCGATTCCAATTTTTTTTATTTGTTTCAATTTGATTCATATTTTGAAAAATTTGTTACAATCAAATCATTTCTGTTAGTAATATACTAATCAGTGAAGTGATGTGTCACGTGTCAATTTTTTTTTTTGATTTTTTTAATTGTTTATATATATATATATATATATATATATATATTTGTTTTTTTTTTTTTTTTATATATATATATATATATATATATATATATATGTGTATATTTTTTTTTCTTTAAATATAAATATTGTCACGTGTCAAGTTAACGTTGTACCATGTAACATGATTAAATATGAAAAATCTAAAATTAATTTATATATTTATTATTTGGTTTCGATTAGTCTTAATTTTTATTGTAAATTGAAGCAATTTCACTTTTATATGAATGTTACAATAAAAAATTAAATTTATTTTAGTTTATATTTTATATTAAATTTTATTTAAATTTTGTTTCAAATATTTATATATTAATTATTTTTAGACAAATGTTTGAGTTGGTTTAAAAATAATAACTTCATAAATTGTAGTGTAAAATTTTAAAATAGTTTTGTAACAATTTGAAATGTTATAAATTGTTAATTGTTAAATAAATTTATTTTAAAACAGTTTTATAATATTTTTAAAACAAATTTAAATGTTACAAATGGTTAAATAAAATTTAAAATAAATATATTAATTTTAAATTGCTATAAAAATGTTTTAAAATTTTATATTTAAATTTATAAAATAGTTATTTTGAAACTAACTCTAATATTTATATACAAATTATAAAAATATAAATATTTAAAATAAAATTTAATACAAAATATAAATTTAAATAATCTTAATCGATGTTATAATAATATTTATATAAAAAATAAATTTCGTGGGTGTGAAATTGTTCCAGAAATTGAAACTAAATTTAAATAAAATAAAAGATATAAAAACTAAATTTAGATTTTTACACAACATAATCGCATGACAAAATTTATATTAAAAAAAACATATATGTTACACATTAATTAATGTTATTAATGTTGTTAGTATATTATGAACAAATAAAACTTGATTGTAAAACTTTTTTAAAATATGAACTAAATTAAAACAAATAAAAAAAGCAACTGATTTGAGATTTTATAGAAAAAATAATAATAAAATGATTTAACCTTTAAATACATTACACATGAGTATATAAATTATCCAAATTAGAATAAAACAAATTGAGGGGGTAAGGTAGAGGTTAGTGTGACCCCACGGAATGGTAGTATTGGCGCAGCAGCAACACGTCCACGTATGACACAGTACTCAGCAGTCAAAAGGAGATAAAAGAAAGCCACCACAACACCTAGGCAATCCTCGTGAACATGCTAATAACTCAATCAAAGGACACAAATACCCTCGCCTCTTCTGTTCTTTTTTTTGGTCTACAAATACCCTTCCGCCCTCTTGCTTTCTATCGGCTGTGTGGCTTCGGTTTCTCTTCTGAAGGGACAAGCAGCGACCACTTCGATTCCCGAATCGTACTCTCAATCGCTTCTTGAATCTTCTTAACATGGAACGCATCGTTGGCGGCAAGTACAAGCTCGGCCGCAAGATCGGAAGTGGATCCTTCGGCGAAATCTACCTCGGTTAGTCCTCTCTCTTTCTCTCTTGTCCTATTGATTTCATAATTACCGTTGAGTACAAATTTCTCTGTTCTCATCGCTCGCTTTCGATTTTTCTTTTTGCTGCAGCGACGCATATTGACACCTTCGAGATCGTCGCCGTCAAGATCGTAAGACTCTGCGTATTGCTATTTTTTGGGCATTTTCTGTTTGTTTCTGGTGGTTCTATGCTATTTCGCAAGAGCGCTGTTGTCTGATTGAAGTTGCATGTGCGAATTTATGTGTCTGATTACCATGCATGAATTGACATGTGTTGTTTTGATTGGCGGCGGCTACCACTTAGGTTTTCAATCCGCTGAAATTGAATTTTACTGTGTGTTGGGATACATAATTGTTCTCTCGTGTGTCGCAGGAGAATAGTAAAACGAAGCATCCGCAACTTCTGTACGAGGCAAAGCTGTACAATATTCTTCAAGGAGGAAGTATGCATTTTGCTATTTTAACCTCTTTTTTTCGGTGTTATTTGGAGGTGGAGTGAATCAGGAGGTTGGTGTATTTTGATTAATATTTTGGATGTTGTCACGCTTTTGCATGCAGGTGGAATTCCCAACATAAAATGGTCTGGCATAGACGGGGAGGAAAATGTGCTTGTTCTTGACTTGCTTGGGCCGAGTCTTGAAGATCTTTTTGTGTATTGTGGAAGGAAGTTTTCATTGAAGACAGTGTTAATGTTGGCTGATCAAATGGTAAGTTAGTCTGAAATCTTTTGACGATAAATTTGGGCCTACACATATTCACCAAAGTGGATATTTAACTCAAAAGTATCTGAACATTATTCTGCCTCAAATGGACTCGATGAATATCCTCTGTTTAGCTGAATTGAACTTTCGCCCTCCCTTCCTAACCCTTCTGTCATACTTTCTTTATTTTCCTGTTAGTCTAGCAGTTTACTTTCGTGCAGAATAAAAAATCTGCCACGAAGTTACTTTCTTGCATCTTCTTATATGATTGACTCTAACTACATTTGATATTAACTATTGACTAGTTTGTTTTCTTCTGTTGGACAGATCACTAGGATAGAATATGTGCATTCTAAAGGATTTTTGCATAGGGATATTAAACCCGATAACTTTCTCATGGGACTTGGTCGGAAGGCCAACCAGGTAACTATTCATATTATTGCTCTTTTCTTGTTTAGCTCGTCGAACTTGCCCTTAAAATATTTGTTAGTATTTATTTAGGTTCCATATATGTGTGTAACTGTACTGTCTTTTTCAGGTATACATTATTGATTTTGGGCTTGCAAAACGATACCGGGATTCCACTACCAATCGCCACATCCCTTACAGGTGCTTCTATACGAATCTCTGTTACGCAGCTCATTCGTTTTTTTTATCTATTTTTTATTCAACATTTATATCATGTAATTTTCCTTTGTCTGGTTTTGAATTATTTTTGATATTCCAACCAATCTATTAGTTTGTTTACATGGATGTATTTTTATATTTTTCTTTTGGAAATTTCTGTTATTTTTCTCTGTATCTTATTTGTTCTGATCCACGGGAAATACTCTGGAGTTATACTAACAATACAAACACACAAACACGCAGGGAGAACAAAAACTTAACAGGCACAGCCCGGTATGCAAGTTGTAATACTCATCTTGGGATTGGTAAGTTTGAAGTTTGAACAATTTATCAAACCTTTTGTCTAAATAGTTTTGTTTTGTTTTTCATTTGCTATATTTTTTATTTTGCAGAGCAAAGTCGGCGGGATGATTTGGAATCTCTAGGATACGTACTACTGTATTTCCTCAGAGGAAGGTACAGTATTCTGCTCTCCATTTCTTCTACAAGTATTTTTTTTGTATAATCTTTAATAATTGGGATGATATGATGAAAATCCTGACCATTAAATGGCTATATTTTTCTCTAGCCTTCCTTGGCAAGGTCTAAAGGCTGCTACGAAGAAACAAAAGTATGATAAAATATGTCAGAAGAAAGTTTCAACTCCTATTGAGGTAAGTTTGGACTATCAGTCTTGTGAAGAACACCCCGCCTCCCCTCCCCACAGATAATGGTATGCTTATTTGTTTGTTATCTTCCTAAGGTACTTTGCAGAAATCAACCCGTAGAGTTTGCTTCGTACTTCCATTACTGCCACTCTTTGACATTTGATCAGCGACCTGATTATGGATTCTTAAAGCGCCTATTTCGGGACCTATTTGCTCGAGAAGGTGAGTATTATTTTAATATTTTGCGTAATATAAAATTGAATATATTGCGCAACTGTGTTGATATGCTTTTGAAAAGTATTCTTGGTCTTGGACATACTGTTACAATTTAATTGGGATTCAACAAGATATCTTTCTAGGAGACCAAGGGGAAGGGTTTTAGATGTAGAGAGAAGGATAGGAAATAAGAAAACTAAAAAGGTTGAGATTGATATCGATTTTATGTTACTTTGTGATACAAAACGTAAGCACTAATTATAAAATACTAACTTAATATGGCTACGTTATGATTTGACTTTTCTTTGTTTGACAGATTACGAATTTGATTACGTTTTTGATTGGACCATTTTAAAGTACCAGCAATCTCAAAAGAGTGCAGTGCTCCCTCCGCTATCTGTAAGCATTTGATTTTTGGGCCATGTTCTTCATGTATTTAGGAAGAGGAAGAGGGTCAATGATTGTTTTGCAACTAGAATCTTCCTGTGCTTCTAACTAATTTATATTATGTCATATCACAGCCAGTCCCAGGAGCAAGTAACAGTCGAGCAATTCCAATGGATACTGACAATCATCAAGGTTGGATGAATCCTTTTATGCATGTCAATGAGAACTTTAATTTATTAAGTCTAGGATTATGGACCAATTAGCTTTCAGATTTCTACTTTTGTTTTTGTTATTATTACCTGATTGGCATGTCTTAATATATATTCAGGGCATGTTAAGGAGCGTAATAGAGCAGGCGATGCTACTGGTTCCGGTGTTAAAATCCAGTTTAAATCACCAGGGGGTAAAAATGTGAGCTATGAGAATCCACATGACAAAAATGTAAGCCTTCTTATATAGATTTTCACTTTTATGGCTGTGGTAACAATTCTGTGATTGCACACTGTTATATCTAAAATTGAACCAATCACTGTTTAGCAATTATTATTCAATTATTTTTTTGTAGATTTATGGAGAAGCAAATATACCCGCTGCTTCATCCTCTCCTGCTGGTACTTCTAAAAGGAACTCCTTGAAGCAATCTTTGTCTGCTGAAGCATCCAACCCTGGACACGGGCAAGGCAGTAAAATTGGCCCTTCAAGTAGCTGGATGTCATCTCTGCAGCACATGTCTTCTGCTAAATGAATGCCAAATATGGTGATTATATATCTTTTTTCTTTCTATGCCGTAAGATTTATTGTGTATACTTATCCTTGACCATTTGTATTTTTCTGTATTTCCAGATATGCAGCTTTAAAGAAGATTCTATGCATCTTTTCTCAAGTGCTTGGTCAAGAATATTGAAGTGCATTCCTGGAGACTGCAGATGTGCTAGAAAGTTGACAGATTGCATAGCTCCTATTTTGAGGCCATTTAGTTTGCTTCTTTCCTGAGGTGACTACAAATGATTGTGCGGTATTAAACAGACTTCCCAGGCTTGGCCCCTGTGCTGTACATAGATGTCAAATTTGGCACACAGCAATATTGTGTATTAATGTTTTCATGTAAAATTAATGTGTGAAGTAGCCGAGTTACTCCATTATGTTACTTGATGATAATTATCCTTGCGCCATATAACATGTGGCAACAGAGTTTGTTTTAAAACTTGAAAATTGTTTGTCAATATTATAAATTCCAAATGTATTTTCTGTTTCTTTTATTTGGATATCTTTGATAACAGTATTTTAGCCTTTGCTTTTCATTTATTTTTTTCCTGGTTATATTTGGTGTATAATCGAAATGTTACATTACAATTATAAATGCTCACATATAACATTAGGAATCATCAATAGGTAAAATTTCTTAGCATGAGAAAGAGTTATATAATCTGAAAGAGTTTCATCTTTATCAATCGTTTTCATGTCAAGTATTTTAACTTCCTTCCTCGTGATCACATGATTTGCCTTTCATGATTGTTAGTTGCACTTTCTTGTTATTCACCAGGTTATCGAAAGTTTATGTTATTCTGATACTGAAGCAAACATTATGGCTGAAGGTCACTGAAATAATGATCTCTTTTGGGTTATCAAAGGTAGTTATTGGTGCCTTGGCATCTATTTTTAACTTATATGAATAAGAGGATGTCGTACCTAAACATCAATCAAGATTTGTGCTTCATCATCATTTGGAACTTCTCATTTTCTCTCGAACTCTTAAAGTTATTGAAAAAACAAAGGAGAAACACTGCAATATCCTGCCACTGTAAAAAAATGTAGTTTTATAGAATTGGCAGTAGTAGTTTTATAGAATTGCCACTGGAATGGCATAGTTGGAATAATTGGACATAGTTAATAGTAGTTGGAATAAAGATATTTCCTGCTTCAGATTATCTTTTATTTTTGTCGACATTTATAAAATATATGGCGTCAAATTCATTTTTTTAATACATTTATAATGCTCATGAAACACTGCTATGCTTGTAGGTAGCACAAATTTGTCACTTTCCTAGGTTAATTTATACTGGCATTCCTGGGATGAAGTGAACAATAGTCTTATTTAAACTGATGTATATTTCATGTTTCTGTGGTAGCTGTTAAATTTAACTGTGCAATTGGATTGCTCAATTACCGGTTCATGATTTTTACTTTTGCAGGACTTCTTTTTCCAATCAATATTATTGTCTGAAGGATGAAATTTGGCAGACTCCATGATGCTGCTACTTCTGATAAATAATTCAGCATAACCACACGCAGAGACTAGGTGAGAGAATGCATAATGTAATACATACCAGTATCACTGAGCTGATGTGTCAATGTGATTCATATGTTAATGGAAGTAGTCAGTGACCTCAACAGGAGACAAGACTACCTAGTATTGGTGCTTCAATCTAAGAATCTTGAATCGTCTTGCTGGCCCAAATGGTAATAATCAAATTTTCGAATTACAGCTACAACTGACAAGATGAAGGATAAATTTATTTGTTTCTATTTATTGTTGAACCCATGAAAAATGTCATCTACCTGTAAAGTTTGCATAGCTTGTGGTGCTGATATGGGTTTTTTGTCTAGCAGTTTGTTAACTTCGATTCAAAGCTCCCAAGACACCATATTCTTGTATATATGATACAAGTTATTATATGATCCTCTGGTGTTCTGAAACTTGTACAAAGGTTTGTTTGGTCGGCTTTGGTTGTGGCCATTTTTTGGGAAAAAAGGGAAGATTTGCATTGAATTTCCACCGCTTTAGGACTACGAGAGCTTGGTAACTTGCTTCAAACTAGAGTTGCTTGTAATTTGAATGTAAGTTGGTAAAGGTCTATTGAGGAACATATATATCCGTTTTCTTTGATCCAATCAATCATTTCTGTAAGGTTCCAAATTAATATTTTAATCAATGGATATGGCCTATTTTCATTATTTTTGGTACTTGTGTGCACGAATCTCCCAACAAATATTCTACAAAGAGGCCATGTATCTGAAGGAACAGCTAATTTTCATAGCCTAAACAAGAGTTGGTTTCAATTGAACTGAATCCCATTCTTAACTAGATGACATTTGGGGTTTCCATTGATAAGGAAAGACTTCCTGTGAATTCTATGACCTTTCTACCCCTTTGTTCTAGTTCAGTCTAAATGCTTCCTTTGTTCCTGAGTAATTTGTGTTTCCTGATTTAGACGTAGACCAACTGTGTCAGATAAAGTGCAATCATGTGGTGAATGGAAACTATGAATTTGCAGATTTCATATGCAAGCTTATTCTCTATATTAAATCTTAATTCAAGATCTCCATGTTTTGGTACAAACAACGAACAAAATTGTGTTGAAATATAAAATAATATTGCAGGGATTGTGAAGATTATTCCCAGGCACGATGCATTTCCGTGAGGTTGGTGTTTCAGACATATGTAGCCAAATTAATATTGTTTGATATGTTCTTGTAAAATTCTGATGTTATCAAGTACTTCCCAGGTGAGTAAATGGAAATTGTGCTTGAAACACTGGAAGCAGCACCCGTGACGTGCCTTCAGAATTTGATTAGTAGATTGCATTGCTAGAATGCTATCGAAGTACCAGTAGCATTTACCTTAAACAAGGTTGCCTATGTATGCGACTGGTGTAGGCAAATGTATTGAAATGATTATAATGTAATTTATAATCCGAAATGTATGGCTAAAGATCTGTGCTCTGTATGTTAAATCATTTTTCGGCCCCTCTTAATATTTCATTCTTACCAATGAATATGATCTTAAAAGTACGAAATTATGGAGTTGAGATGTGGTACAATTATATAGGGGTTTTTTATTTGAAATCTTTTACGGCATAAATATCCCTTACGCTATTACGCATAGTATGTGAAATCATCGTAATTACTTTATACTTAGTAGCTTGATAAACGCTTTTTTGGCCTATATATGTGGTGACTCGCATTTGTATAACTCATTTAAACTAGTTAGTGTAAATACTGGCACTGATGCATGTCTCTACATATTTCTTTTAATGATTATAATCTTTTAGTATTTTATGTTAACTAATCTGAAATGAGTTAAAAAAAATTAGGAGGCGGTTTAGAGAGCAGTTAAATTGTAGAATTTTAGAAAGAATATCCTTTACTAGGATAGGAGATAATATTTTGAAATTAAATTAAAATTATTAGTATTTAAAAAATTAATTTTTTAATCTACATAATTAGTTGTGAATAATTATAATATATAATTTATGAAAAAATAAAAAATCAGTTGTGAATAATTATTATACAAAATTTATGAAAAAAGTTAAAAAAATTAATAAAGACTTGTTGGTGTTACGGGTCAATTCATATTTAATATTATGTTCAAATATTCATATTCAATATTATGTCCAAATCTTTTTAATCTGCGCCTTAAGTTAATCAAGTCCAATTTAACTCATATTTTAAAATGTTATTTTTTAGATATTAGATATATATAAATACAAACAGATTAAATATATAATATTTAAGTGTAATAAAAGATAATAAATCCGTTAATAAAAACAAGTCTCTTAAAAAATCAGCTAAAGCCGTAAAAAGGAAGTTTTTTAGTCAACCAGTCAACCTTTTAAACATATTTGTTTTGCTAATTCATCATGATTAGTTTCATCCGATTAGAATAAAATCCGATTCTTATAAAATTTTGGACTGAATTTGAATCTATTAATTCCGTTGGAACAGCTCAGCTATGGCTGCTATATTATAGTAGGAATGACAATAGTTACGAAAATAATAGAGATAATTATGGTAAGAACAATAATAATAACAATACTTAGTGTATTATTAGTTCTTATACTAATAATTAATTCTGCATTATGAACCAAATTTCCAATACGATGTTGTGTGTATTATATGAAACCAAAAAACATTAAATTTTGAGATAACATCGTATATATTTCACCCGAAAATCAATCTCAGTTATTCATTTGAAGGATAAAGCAAGAAGCAATTTTTTCTTTTACCATTAAGAGAAAAATAAAATACACAACCAACGGGTCGATATGCGGGTTCGTCTATTATACAATAACAGTAATAATAATAATAACAAACAATTTTTTTTCATAATTTAAGATTATATATATATATAATATGTAATTATTATTTATTTATATTAGCATTATAAAAGATTTGTTTTTATTATCATGAGGAAGATAATTAATAAAACGAAGTAAAAAATGCAATCATTTGTAAAAACACCCCACCTACGTTAAAAGAACAAAAACACTGAATGATTTAGATGCATTCCCGCACAAACGATGGTTTCTTAAACTTTTCATCTATTAAAGTCAAATAAGAATGAGACGGTAACAATAGAATAACATTGTAATTGGAAAATTATCCGAATGGGAAAAAATAAGGTGGTAAAAACTAAATATTTGTAGAATAATCATCTGAGCAGTGCAGCATGGTATAACGATCTAACTTCCTGGATTTCATGACTGACGGTAACTGTGGCGGTGATTGTCGAGTTCTGAAGCAACTGTCGTAAAATTTCGTTCGCTTCTTCGTCGGATACTTTGTGCGGATTCGGTATTACCATCTTCAACGACTCCAATCGAACAAAGCATGGAGATTGAATTCCCATCGTAAGAAGAGTTGGTACATCCTACACAATCAAACTCAATAGTTACACCAATAGCTCATAAATCTCACTGATTTACGAAAATAGAAAGGTGATAAACGCACGAAAGAAAATTACTTTAAGGACCCGAAAGGAGAGTGTCAATCTTTTTACATGGGAGAGCACCTGCAACCACCCTGCTACAACTAAAGAATCCATGGGAAAATTAAGAATCTTAATGTTAACTTCTTCAAGAAAGGGAAGATCACACGTGGACGTGAGTTGATCATGACTAAAGATGATGTTATCCCCAATTGTGATCGAAGCAAGATTCGGAGTAGAAAGTATAATATTGTGTTTAAAGTTGCGCGGGTAGATGTTGTACACGAACGAATTGCTAATCTTCAAAATGGAAAGGTTAGAATTAGTTACGCAGAGGGTGTCTGCATAATTGCAAAAGGAATAACCATCCATGTCCAGAGTATTCAACACGCTACAGGCCGAAAAGGGTTCAACGCAGTGATCATCAATGGCGGCGAATTTAACATTAGAGAGATGCAAGGTTTTTAGGGTTGGCAAAAGCAGGGATTTTGGAAGTTCCATGGGAGGGTCACCGGAACAGGTGGCAAGCACAAGGGACGTTAAGGAGCGACAGGAAAAAATCGAAGGAACAAAAGAATTGGGTGTGCCTCTGAAATTGTACTCTGTGGTGATTTTCAAGTTCTGGGCATGGTGCTGTGCAGCATATTTCACGATCCCAGTGAGGAGTTTTGGCGCATTGAAACCGTAGGCCCCAATGTTAAGATCGATGAGGGAGGTGGAAGCATCTCGCTTAGACAGAAATTGAGGTACAAACTTGTTGTAAAAGAGAATCTTTCCCGAGGAAGAGAAAGATAGAGTGGTGACATGTTTCCAGAGATTCTTCCATCGTTTCGACAACACACATGTTCTAACGACATCTCTTGTGTTCATGAAGTTCATGATGTGCAGTAGAACAGCATCAGGCAAATCACTCAGACCGTCTTTCTCCTCTTCTCTGCCTCCTATGCTTGTCCTCTGAATCTTCTTCTTCGCCATTGATTCAAACTCCTCTTCTCTGCCTCTTTTGCTTGTCCTCTGAATCTTCTTCTTCGCCATTGATTCAAATAATTTGGTTCTGCTTTTGAAACAATGGAACCAATTTCCTCTCAATGACTCTGCAACGTATGACTGACAATGGGGATTCCTTCTTATAGTAGACCTGTTTTATTATTTAATTCGGGAGATCATTATTACTTTATTTATCTCTTATGCATAATAATTACAATATATATTATTTTAACTAAGTAAATATATAATTCTCAAATTTAAATTTACAAAAATAATTATAATTATAATATATTATCATCATAGTTTTTTTAATACCATAATTATAAGATCTTATAATTATCTTAATAACAATAAAAAAATATTATTCTATGTTAAAACTTTCTATAAAAAAATTTTAAATCTATATAAAATCATGATTTTTAACTTTGCGCTAAAATTCTTTTCAAATAATTTCACCGATATGTTATCATTTAAATTTATTTTTCTAACATATTATATCATAAATTTTATTAAATCAATTATTTTAACTAAATAAATTTAATTTCATAAAAATAATCATAACTATAATATATTTTTATCAATTCTTTTCAATAACCTCAATGATAATATATTATTTTTTATTTTTTATTTTTTGACTAATTATACCAAAACTTTTATTAAATAAATTATTTTAACTAAATAAATATATATCTCAAATTTAATTTTACAAAAATCAACCATAATTACACTACGCTGTTGTCATAGTTGCCCTATTACCATAATTATATTATATTAAAGTTATCTTAATAACAATAACAAATATTTTTTCTACGTTAAAATTTCCTTTATAAACTATTCTTTTTTTTTTAATTTATGAAATTTTTACATTTATATTTTTTTTCAAAAATAAAAAACATATATACCTACTTGGAATTCAGTTAATCGGAAGTCAAATCCATAAATTTAATATAAACACAATTAAATTTGGATATCTGACAGCAGAAATTTCATTGTGATAGTATTGAGGTCTATTGAGATAAATAAAATAATAAATAATATACTCAAAACACTGAATGCCAAAACAGGTCTACCGAAGGAAAAAAAAAAGACAACGGGAAAAGTAAAGAAAATTTGTTTCATGCAAGAATTAAAATATAGATTATGTATAGGAGAAGGAAATAATTAAGATTATTTTGAAATGTAAATATTAAACTTTAGCCAAAATCATTTTGAAAATTTTAATCCTCTTTCTATTCTTTCCAACTGTACTGATCTTAAAGAACAAGAAATATTAAATATGATTTAAAGAAAAAAAATCGATTAACTTCTCTCTTAAAAAGAAATTGAATTAAACTAATCAGATTTAAAAAAATTCCCTTCACGGCACCCTTCATTTAAACATCACAACTGTAAACAGATATAATTTATCTTATTCTATAATTTATTATTTATATCTTTAAACTGCGGTGAATATTTAGGATGCGGTTTACAAAATAAAAATAAAAATAAAAAGATTAAAATATGAATCAAAATAATAGACTTTCGTGTTTATTTGACATAAGATAATTTCGAGTCATATATTGATAACATGTCAGATATATTAGGTTCAAATGGTGAAATTGTCTTCTTTTTTTATTAAAATTAAAAAAAAATGTATGTTAAAAGGTAATATTTTATTTTTGATTTTTTAAATTTTTATATATAGAAGACTATATAAGTTTTATATCATCAAACTAAATATATTTTTAATAAAAAATCGATTGTTTATTTATTAAAAATACACTTAATAATTAAGATTTGATAATTTGAAAATAATATAATATAAACATTCTCCAACCGACTTAATTAAATCGTTATCCCTATATCAATCAACTATAAACTATAGTGAAGAAAAATAAATGATTACCAAACCCTTCTATCTGTACATTAAAATAAAATAATTTTGTTTTAATTAAGATATAATTGATAAAAAAACAGTTACAATTAGGGAAAGATAGACTAACTTTTGCTAGTCAAACTAATATTACTGCAAAGAATACGACAATTATTCAATTTTACATCACATACGTACTATGTTTTTCTATTGGGCATATTGTATTATATCTATAGATAACATTTTCTCAACATAAATTTAAGTTATAATATTAATTAACATTTAAGAATTTTTTTTACTTAAAATATTTTTATTTAATAAACACTATTTTAAAACACCTGCTTAATTTGTTTATAATTTTAAGAAAATTATTTACATAAAATATAATTTAGGTAAACTTATAGATTGTTTTGTAGTTTCATGGTTTGTAAAATAATTAGATTAGATTAAACGTTATTTTTAAGTATTAGTGCAAATAAACAATCCCACGGAATAATTCCGTCAAAGAATTTATTTGTTAAGAGACAGATTATGTTTTTCGACACAAAAAAAAAAGTTTTTTGAGGTATGTTTGGTAGAAGATTTTTTACTTAAATAAAAAATCAGTATTAATATTATAAAATACTATCTATATTTACTTAAATAAATCTTTCTATCGGATCTAAATGATTTTTAAAAGCCAAATTGTAACATCCCAATTAATAGTTCATTAAAACTACTAAACGAAATGTCATATGATGATAAAGTAAGCAAATAGTTAGGAAACCCATCCAGAATATAATACAGTTATCCCAAAAGAACCTATTTTAACTATGGTACTGTTCTCTTAAACAAACTTTAAGGAAAATAAACTTTATACATCCCAAAATGCTTCTCTAACAACTCAGATTTAAAACAAGAGAACACCCAAAGCCACAGCTCAAGTCCTGTCCGAAGGAGGAGTCTCGTCACCTAAATTCTTCTCTGCTCACACCAAGTGACAGATGATCATAGCAAAAGAAGAAGTTCAAGAGAAAACAATGACAGGCAGGAAGGGTAAGCTAACAACTCATATAGTAAGAGGTGTATTTTCTAAATAAAATACAAACAATTTTATGCACATCATAAAATAAAAGCAAATCACTAGATCAAGACGCACAAGTACCCGACTCCGACTCAATATCCGGATTATGCAAACAAATTGGAGCTCTTGGTAGCTTGCACTTGTGAAGGTTCCTAAACTCTGCAGAGTTTAGGCTCAAGGGGTTATCACCCAACCACTCCCAAGGTAAGTCCCCTTCGCGTCTATGACTGATCGGGTCCATAGACTAGGACCTCCTGCTACTCCTCACGACATGACCCATCACACTCTACATGAGTCTCAATGGATTATTGGAGCGTCAGGATGCTAACCAAAACTGAGTCCTTAAATGTTTACACACACTAAGTACTTTCCCTAGGAATTCCCATGAAATCCTAGTTCGTTTCATCTCTTCACAATCCTCATTTTATCAATTTTCCTCATACAATTAAATACAGATACTACACCTCATCATCATTCAACATACTGCAAGCAAACATCATTTCTTTTCAATCAATACAACTATCATTCATTCAAAACAGAGAAGGAGGTATGACTCTGCAGTGTAACTCGCCTAAGCTAGCGAATCTCGCCTAGGCTAGGAAGTAGTCTCGCTTAGGCGAGCTACCCTCGCCTGTGCGAGACCCGTTACAGTGGACAACTCAAATGCCAGAGCGAACTCTCGCTCAGGCCAGGCTGTCTCGCCTAGGCGAGAAGGTGTCTCGCTCAGGCGACCTCAGCTCGCCCAAGCGAGATCTCGCGCAACATCCAGAGGCATCTTCCTGATACTTTCGCTTAGGCGAGAGTCACTCGCCTAGGCGAAATTATCAGGTTTTCTGCACGGTTCTTCACATGCAAAGACGCGAAATTCACACCACAACTCAATTACACATCACAAACAGCTTAGAAAGGAACTATAACCAAGGATCATCTCATTCAAACATACAGGGGGTCTAATTACTCGAAATTGACCGAAGGTTAGCTTCCCTTACCTCTTTTTGCTAAAAAAATGAGCTTGATAGAAATTGGAATGGACACCAAGGTGGCAGGGATCTCAAATTGACCTAGAATTTCATTACCAAAACACAGAGAGGAGGAAATTTCGTAATCAACTTAGAATCCAGGGATGAACGAGTAAGTTCTAGCTGAAATTGTACAAAAATAGAGGAACAGAACCTACCGAGGGGGAAGTGAACTGATAGATGAAGTACCAAAGGGTCTAGCTGAGTCCAATCTTGCAAGGTCTGGTCACAGAACACAGAAACTGGTGAGGGGGTTAATGGATTGGTGGAATTCAGGAGAAGAAAACTGAGAGTAGAGAGGGAGAGTGGGAGTTGTGTTTTTCTGAAAATTTTAAAGAGTGAGAGAAGAGGGTTTATATATTTTAAGGGGTTCTACACAAATAACCTCAAAATTTCTTTTGTAAAGCACTCAAACGTCCAAAAACCATATTTTATAAATATAATACTAAATTTGATTTTTTATATAATTAAATTAATGGTACATTTTAAAATCTCTTATAACAAGAAATGTGAGTTTGGAGTCCCAAAATTTTAGAGATACCAATTTTGTGTTTTGTACATTTAAATTTTAAAAGGATTCTAAGAAAATCTTTTTATGGCAGAGTTATATATATTTTTATCGCTAATGTTTGATTAATTTAGTTATTTATTTTTAAAAATATATAGATTTAGTTATTTTAACTAAATTTAATGATTAAATTAACGTTTCAAACGCATTTTATAATAATATTTGAATTATTTACGTATCCGTTGACTCAATGTTAGTGTTAATTTTTTTTTTCTTTTAATTTTTGTACATAAAAGAAAAGTGTCTTTTGTTTATATTTATTTAAATGTTAATTTTTATTATACTTTTACTTTACTTTTTTTTCTCTATCTGGCATGATTCTATGAGTAAATTACGAAGAAAGAAATATCAATTTTGAATGTTTATTATAGATTATAGAATTCTAACCCTCTAAACCCCAATTCAAAGAGGAGGGTTTTATTGTAGGCGTGGGGGAAAAGCATAGAGAAGAGAAGAGAATGGAAGGAGGCGATTCAATGGAAACCCGAAAGCAGAACAGTAAAAAGCGGAAGCAAGTTTTCCCGTACGGAAACTACAGGAGTTACTATGGATATCGAGTATTCTTCTTCACGTTCATTCGTTAGCGCTTTATTGAATTTAAGGTTGTCCATGTTCGATGTTTTGTTAATTTGATGTTGTTCCAGATTGATCAAGGCACGGATGAAGATCCTCGATTGAAAGTATTAAGGAAGGAATGGTTTGAAGGGAAGGAGTGTCTTGATATTGGCTGCAACAACGGGATAATCACTATACAGATAGGTAATTTTCTCATTGTTTCCTCCACTTTTTTTGTTGCAATGATTTATGCCTTCAAGTAAGCTATCATTCAAATGGCTATATGTCTGAATATTGCTGTAAAGTAAATAACTATTTGCATTTCATGCTCATTGCTTTCCCCCCACAGCAAAGAAGTTTTGCTGCCGGAGCATTCTTGGAATTGACATTGATTCTGGTAAGATTCTTATATATTTTATTTCTATTGCCTAATGGTATTTTTGTAAGTTAGAAATCAGCTTTGTTCTGTATATGTTTCTTTCTTACCCTAAACGTATGCCGAACATAACATAATTCTATTGTGTAATTCTTGAAATTATAATTGATGTTGTTCTGCCATGAATAGTAAAAATAATGTTTCGTTTCCTATAGTTATTAGTGAAAACAGTCTATGGAAGCACAAAATATTTCCTTAGGGCCTCAATTTATGAATTGAATAGGTAGGGTTTAACAATTATGTCACTTAAACCAACTCAAGCTACATTCTCCTTGTAGTATTGTGTATGCAACTTGACAAGTGGCTAATATGCAGTTAGTTTAAAAAAGTTATATTTAAAAATTGATTTAGCGCTATCTCAAGGGAAAAAGAGGGTGTAAACATGCTCTGAATTTTGTTTCTGGTGTCACTATTGGATACTTATCCGGAAGTTAGATAAGTTGTTTTCAATCATGTCAATATCTTATTCATAATTTAGCAACAGGCAGTATTAAGTTTAAACTCCTTATTTTACTTTTGAACTTGCCAATTGGGTAGTACCAATAATTTTCTTAATTGATTTTTTTTATGCTCAATGTGCTAGATCGAGTTCAGGATGCATATTGGAATCTCAGAAAATCTGCTAGATTGAACTCTTCTGGGAATAAACCTATGAAAGCCTCCAAACTTCAGGACAAGGATCTTGCTGATGATTCAGGCAACAGAGTTACTGCCTTATCAAGTGTTGAGACGAAGGAGATTTTAAAGAAACATTCTTCTTCAGAGCAAATTGATCTGTTTACTATAGTTTCATTTAAAAGAGAAAATTTTGTTCAGAGTCGACATCCACCAGGAAAGAACTATGATACAATTCTTTGGTAAGTTGCTGAGTTGGTTGTTTTTTCCCCCTGTTTCACTTCCCGAAACATATATTTTGGGCTAAAACTCTTAAGGTCCTGTGGGAGGTAGAAATTTGCCATGCCTTATCCCCTATTGGAAATGTCCTGTTCAAATTTGTTTGAATTTGAATTTCTGTCCTTTCTAGTTATTTTTTTGGATTGACTTCCACAGGATAGTTGCTATTTATCGGAAATAGTTTGGGCATATCTAAACCCAAAAGTTATCTCGCTAGCTAGAAGTGCTTTGGCTATATTCCTAGTTAATGTGAGACATCCTAACACCCTCCACTCACATCCACCAATGGATAACTAAAGGGTAATTTTGCACGATTGGACATGTGTGGATTGCCCAATATCAAGACTAGATACGTGATCCATTGTTATCAGTATCTTTTGATTCACGATTCAATATAGTTTGACTCAAGTAACTATCAATATGAATCATTGAAAAAATCACTCAAGTAGCTAGCAATGTAATTTCTTTTTGATATAGTAGCAACTACTTAAAGATGGTGATTCTTTTTTCACTTGCGTGACCTGGAATTGTAAATTTCATAGGATGGTCGTTTTTTCTTTTTAAACATGAATTTCGTTAGCAACCATGTCATTAAATTTTATCGTTATAGTTTAAAATCTTTAAGTTATTCGTCCCTCCTAAATTTCAACTATACTAAAGGACCCTGCTGTGGGAAAGCTTCTTACTGTGGAAGCTATGAGCAACGGTCATTGTACTCGGTCTTACCCTTACTTATGAAAAGAGTCTGTTTCTGAATTCGAACTCATGCCAACCAGTAACCTTGGTGCAAGTTTACCGCAATTCCAGGTTTTGGCTCCTTCCTCCTAAATATAGGCACCATATTCAAAATAATTTGACTGACATTCGGGTCCATCAAATACTACCACAGTTTTGGTTCTTTTTGTAGATGCTAGAATCCGTCGAGTTTGTCATGCCAATATCATACATGATTTATCAAACAATATATTAATTTGTATATTGTGTGTGGCAATAATTTTAATTTGGGTTCAATATGTTTTAGATTTATTTTTTTTAGTTATTGATTATGAATTTGTACTTCTATGTCTTTGTTAGTTTATGAAATACCACATTTTATTATTAATCATGAACCTTGCTATTCATGATACGGTTAAAATAGACATTCCGATTCACCATCTGAATCTTGATTCAACTTCCATGTCTGGCACTATACTGATAGTAATATAATTCAGCCTCCAGCTAACTTGAAGGAAAAGATTGCCAAGTCTTGTAATAAATACTTTGTGGCCATATTCCTATTCTATGTGTGACATCTTAACACTATCCTAATTGATGTTTCCATATCGTACTTTTTTATTCTTACTGATTGGATATTTCTGATATTGGATTTTTAAGCATGATTACTCATTACTTTTATCGACCAAGCACTTGCGTTTTGAATTATTAATTTGCATGAAGAAAGACATTCTCAAGTTGGTTTTGACTTAACCCTGTTCTATAACGTCATTATCTGAATACGCTTGTTATGAATTGTCTTCAATGTGCTGCTTATGTTGTTATGTAAGTTATCTTTTCCTTTGTAGTTTGAGTGTAACAAAGTGGATACATCTAAACTGGGGGGATGACGGCTTAATTACTTTGTTTTCAGAGATTTGGAAACTGCTCCGACCTGTAAGTATTATCTCCTTTCATCATCCTATTGTTTTTCTTTCTACTAAATGTCTTGACCATTGAAACTGAAAAAAGGCATATGATATATTGGGACCTATTTGGTCAGATAAGGTTTTTATGGTGAGATGAACATCAGATTTAAGGTATATGGCTGCACATGATCTCTTCTGCAAATCTACTCCCACCCCTTCCTTTCTCTTTATCCTTGTAGTCATGGATGTTTTCTTCTACTCTCTTTCTCAAGTTCCATCTCCTCCCTCTACTCCATAGACTTTTTAC
>Ga0214542_1002077_pt1 | contig 41456 bp, 24 predicted proteins | sample CNSS1metaG_FD_160096 | JGI IMG/M metagenome (GOLD analysis project Ga0214542, IMG submission 160096) | Root nodule microbial communities from cowpea collected in UCLA plant growth center, Los Angeles, California, USA - CNSS1 | ecosystem: Host-associated > Plants > Roots > Nodule | place: USA... | reverse complement strand
ATAAAATATATATATATATATATATATATATATATATATATATATATATATATATATATATATAAATAAATAAGTATTTGATATCACTTTTAACTCAAAATCTTAAAGTAATGGTATTATGGGTCTTTATTCTTATATAATATTTAATTTTGTCTATTTTATCTAATGTGAGACTTTTTGATTCACACTTGAACTATTCCCAACATTCATTTGTAAATTTTACCAACTATTGTAAAATTTCAATAATTGTCTATGATTGTAAATTCATTGATAATTACTTGTAAATTTGTCAGTAAATATTCATAAATAATTATCAATAAACTTTAGTTCTTAAATTTTAATTATCGATAAAATTTGTTAATAAATATTATGATTTAGTTTTTTTTTTTCATTACTTTTTTTCTTTTCTTCTTCTTTCTCTTCCTCATCTTCTACTCCTCTCCTCCTTTTTTTTTTTTCACATCGTAGTTGTTGTTACTTCCGACTCTTCCTCTTTCATCCTTTTTCACCTTCTCTTCTTTTCATTTATCTTCATTTACTATATAAAATATCTAAAAAGTCTTGATAGAAAATTTGTTACACATTTTAGTGATAGATTTATAACTAGAAAAAATTATTTATAAAACAAATTTAAATTTATTGACAGATTTTATGAATAAATTCGTATTGACCGATATTTTTATCAGTAAAATTTTTGTTGATAATTACAAAAATTTGTTACGAACTATTAATATTGATAAATATTGACCAATAAATTGGAAGTCAAAATAATATTTCAAATCAAATTTAATAGAGATCATTCTCCATCTGCTATGTACGTAGTTTTTATTATTTCAAGTCCTTTACTTTATATGTGATAGAAGGGTGGCCGAAACTATCCCATTCCACATAAACTCCGTTATTGACTATATCCATAATATTAAATATTTTTCTAAGAAAATATTTATTAATCATTTTTAATAGATAAAAATTGTTTTAAACATATTTATTTTCACACTGTAACTTGATTTAAGGAGATTATATCTGAATAACCACCACGTTGAAAATCTTAAAAAAAAAAGCACATAAAACAAATACAAGTAACATGCACTACCAAAAGAGTGATTGATATTATTATTAATTGGTGATAGTTGAGCGTTACGAACATTGGCAATTTTGATACGTGCCAAACACAGCACTTGCAGATGAGTTGATTGATTAGTTCACTTCATTTCCAAAAATATTCTTCGAATTTTAGGCAAGAAAACTCCATTCCTAGTTCGTCGATGCAAAAGTGCTTGCTTATCCAAAACAAATATAAAAGACAAAAAAAATGGTACCAAGTTGTGAGTTAAGTAAAACACCAAAAAACTCAAGTCAAGACCATATTTCTTCTCATCAAACTCACTCTTCTTATGCATTATCATCAAAGAGAAAAGTGCACAACTCATTATTAATATTTGTCACTAATTTTAAAAACACAATAATACTGTGAGTTTCACCTTTGTACTTATTTTCTTTATTCTTTGGTGTGATTTAGTGGATCATTGATTAATATATTATTATATTTTTCTGTGAAAAAATAATGACTTACTATAAATCATATCATAAAATAAAATATCAGAGTGAAGAAAAAAATAAGAATCATATTATAATTTTTCTTTTAAAATCTATTGTACGCATACAACACACGATTTTACGTAATCTTTAACAATTAATATTTTAATCAACGGTCATCAAGATTCATGGTACATAATTAATATCATCATTAATGTCAGATTTTTACTTTGTTATTGTTCTGTTCATTAAAATGATGCTTCATTTTTTTTCCTTTAAAAGAAAGAATCACTCATAATATCTTTTCTACATAAGCATTTTTTTTTCAAGATGAAATTAATAGGAATATCTTTGCGTGACATAATATTTAAAAATTACTTAATAATGCTGATTACAATTTTCGTTTGACCACAAATCTTTGAATAATTATATATCTTTCTCTTTCACCGTCTGTGTAAAGTAAAGGGAATTGACCAAAACACATTGCTTACATGAGTTCCTAAGAGATTAGCTTTGGTTTTTGAATTCAAGTTGAACTGCTTCTGCATAAATTTTAGTCTTTCTTTTCCAAGATCAACTAAATATATATACGCAATTTACGACCAATTTTGAGAGACTATGACCATCGTTTGAAGAAATTGGAATGTACTTTTAGAAATTTCAATACACAGCGTCTAACTTGAATATACAGAATGAAAAAGAAGAAAAAATTCTTGAAAAATGTTTTTTTCTGTTATTATTTTATGCATAGTAGTTAAAAGATATTTATCGAAATGTGTAAAATGTATTAAAAATTTAATACATCAAATATAAAAAAAAATTTAGAAAAACATATTATTGAAAACAATTATTATAAAATAAAAATAATAATATCTTAATTTTTTTTTACCTACTTTTGATCGATCACTATAGTCACCTGATATTATTATATCAAGACATTAAAACAATTAAAATAAATAATTAAATAATAATTTAAATTATAAATTAAAAATGGGTTAAAATATCATTATTTATAAAACAACTTATATTTTCGGTAATAAAAAATTTTTAGTATTATTTCACTCCTAACGAAAAATGTAATAATAGATTTGGATGGTGGACAATGTCGTACTTTATAAGGGCAATTACTTGGTGGTTCCATCTAAGCACCAAAAATTTCACTTTATGGTAAATTTTCTAATTTGGTTTAGTAGTTAATGAGTCAGATTTATTTCAAGTGAAAGCTGAGGATTGTGGCCTCTAAAGTCTAAATCATAATAGTGGCATCTAAGATGTACTAATTGACCAAACTCCTCATGAAATACAACCAAATTAAAATGCAACAAATGCATGAAACGGATGATATGTCATTTATTACAAATTTAATGAGTGTGACTGAAAGTTTTCCATAAAGAACCAAAAGGCCTGCCTCAGCTAGATACCTTGAGTCACGCCCAACTAAGCCAAATTAATCTGTCAGCCATGACTAAAATAAGGGATCTGCTTGCTTTTTCTCTTTTCTCAAATCACCTTTACAGATTTCCCAAATATAGCAATCAAAATTTAATGAAAACCAGATTCATTCATTCACTCAATCACCACCACCCTCTTCTTCTAACTTTCTTTCTTATTCACCTACTAATATCATCTTCTTCTTAAGATTTATGTCAAATGCTCAAAACAACATGGAACATCTTAATTGTGTTCATGAGTAAAATAAAGAAAAAGAAAAATGAAGCAAACATATTCCTCTTCCTCAACTGTGCAATGCTGGTGCTCAGAAGTGGAAGTTACTTTTCTATCATTAAAATATGCAGCTTAGCTTCATCAACTCACTGTGTGTGAATCAATGACTTGGTTTTTTTAATATTCACAAGCATTCAAATGAATGCTATATCAGGTTACTTAAGTAGTATTTGTTTGGAAGCTGAAACAGAGCCCACTAAAACACGCATGCTTTCAACTCTTCTGCATAACTCCAGGAAAAAGAAAAAAAGAAAAACTAAAATACCCAACTAAAGTTTGAAGCACAAAAGTTTAAGTGAAGTAGAATAAGCATAAAAAGTTCAGTTCTTTTTCGTTCATAGATGCTCTAACTCTTAACTTGAAAAGTCATATCTTACATAAGGAAGTAAGTAAAGTTGCTCTGAACTGAATTTAAGAAGAATTATGAGATTATTAGATGAATATGAACTACAGGGTAAGTAACCAAGTAAAATTGTAAGCTATAACCCAAATGGCTACACAAATCTAAAATTGCAATTTAATAAGGGAACCAAAATTTTGTACCTTTGGATCAGGGTCTAACTAGTCAAAGGGAAAGAAAATCAGAGAAGTTCAAACTAAGGAAAAAACCTTCTTCACTCTTTGACAAACTCTGCATCAGAAAGAGCAGAGTGATCGAACTGGCTAATGTCTTCTTCATCATCTACCGGAGCAGGGAGATTAAGATCTATCAAACTGTCTCCAACTTTTACAGAAGCAGTTGCAGAAGTTCTTACAGTTGCAGTGGTGTGAGTTGCAGAAGAACCTATAACATGTGTTCTCTTGTGTCCACCAAGTGCTTGACCCGAACCAAAGACTCTAAAGCAAACCGGGCATTCATGGATTTTCTTCTCCGACACAACAACATGCTCTGATTCAAGTTCAGGTTTCTGAAACTCCGTTTCAGAGTTTAACTTCATCTTCTTGTGACTCGCTCTGTGCCCACCAAGTGCTTGGTAAGATCGAAACACCTTGTCACACGTTTCGCATTTGTACCTCCCACGCACCTTGTTACTCCTCTTAACAGATTTCATCTCCTCCAATTCAAAACCATCTTTTTCTTCTTCTTCTTCTTCATCATCCTCTTCTTCATCTTCTTCTTCATCATCATCGTCGTCATCATCATCTTCAACCTCATCATCATACTGCTGTATGTTTTTATGATCATCATATCTCTTCCATCTGTCACGCGACAGCATCATTAGACAAAATGCTACGGCTTCTTCCGCGGTGGTATCGGAAGCAGAACTCGCAGATTCGTTCTTGTTATTGTTCCCACAGAGTTTCATCTTTTTCGGGGGCTCTCCGAGTTGCCACGCCCTCTTGGATCGTTTTCGAGTTGGGTTCTTGGATGACTCCGTCTCGCTCTCTCTATCTTGGAGGATCACGGAACCCGTTTCTGCTGCGAACGAGAATTCAGGATCTGCAAAACGGAAACTTTTCTTGGGATTCTCTCGGAGACCGTAGAAGGAAGAAGAGGACTGAGAAGGAGATGAGTCGGCCTCAAAACTGAGTTGAACCGGGACGAACTCGCTCTCTTTGGGAGGAAGAGGTAGGTTCATCATGTGAGACCGCATGTGACCTCCTAAAGCTCTTCCATTGGCGAAACTCCTCAAGCAAAGCTTGCACCTGTGCTTCTCCATAAAAATAAAAAATAAAAAAAACAGAGCACAAAAACAGAACACACCAAACACACACTTGTGTTGTGTTTAGTTTAACCTCTGTGTGTGTTCTTCTTGCGTTTAAAAGGAGTAGGTGCAGATTACAAAGTGTTGCTCCACCAAGGAAGAGTGTGTTATATGGAGTGGGAATAAATAAATAGATATAATAATAGAAAAAAAAATGTAGATTTTTTTTGTTGATTTATTTTTGTGTACGAATATTTTGATTTTTTGTAAATGAGAGATTTTATTTTATGTTTTCTCCATTTATTTTGATATCTTTATAATGCCCTTGGAGATTGGATGAAAAGAGAAAATATGAGGAAGAATCTGAATTTGGGATTGGATATAAGGAAATTGAATTTAAAACTTTATATCATATTTGGTTAAAGCAATTTCGTTAGGGAAAAAATAGGAAAGGGCAATTGTGGAAATTGGCAGTGGTTCTGGTTGCTTGCTTGTCGAAGTCAAGAAAAGAAAACCGCTGAGGCGTGTTTGTTGTTGTAACGAATAAGGTTTTGTGTGTTATTTTATTTGATTTTTTATACGGTGACAGTAGAAAGAACTGATGGTTAATATCACTTGACTGTGATGTAAAATTCAACAGCGCAGCACAACCATCAAACAATGTGTGACACGTAACTTGCATTACCTACCTGTCTTTTCTATAGGCAACCACTGGGTAATGCCACGATTATTTCAGAAAACGACCCAATAAAAACAAATGCCTGTTAATTTTCCTTTTATGTTTTGATTCTATTCCATAATAATGAATCTGTTACCTCTGGGGCATTGAGGTAAGTTTTGTTATCTGTTATTGTAACAGAAAAATAAGTGAGATTTAATTATATTATTTATTAATTGATATTATAAAGTAGCATTAAAATAAATTATAGAATAGGGAAGTTAAGTAGGGTAGGGTTGAGAATGGAGTATTGTGTGGGATTGAAGAGTAAATGCCGTTTTGTTAGGGTTTGGTAGACCCAGTCCTTGATGCTACTTCTAGTGTTTCCCCACACACATAATCTCTCATTCAGAACACACACATACAAAACAAAAACCTTTGCTTTGTTCCAAAGGACCAATTTCATTTTTTTCCTTCACCCAATTGGGGTTTCTTTTAAAATGCACCTTAATTAGTCATCACTAATGAGTCATCAAGGTAATAAGGGTGCCGTATGTATTGTGTCTAACTTTTTGTCTACTTCAAAGGAAAATACGTAACTCAATAACAATCTTCTTACTAAAATAAACAAACTTCAACTAAAATAAACTAGCTTTAATACTTTCTTTTTTCACAAATTTGTGATATTATTACTGTGTTTTTTTAATATTTTTTCTCTTAATGTATTTTTAATATTTGTTAAAAAGAAGTAAGGTGATCTCTTTCATTACATTAGTGTTTATCTATGCTGAGATAATGTGAAAGTGTAAATGACATGTTATGTAACATTATATGAGTTCGGTCATAGTATCACATTGTTATTTCTATTATTATTTTATCATTTTTTAAATTGTGTCAACACTAATTTAACAAAATCAATTATATAGACAACTTTTGTAACGTTTAATTTAATAGAAAATACTATTATATAAAACATTACATACTTTAATATAAATGAGTAAAACATGAAAAGTATATCAGAAGAACAGTTACACTCATTCCAATAAACAACAAGTTTTTTAGTAGAAATGTTTATATAGATAATTATCTAGAGCATCTACTCTAAGTAGCAGTATCTCTCTCCACCTGATCAGGATCAACAAGAGTTTTTTCATATGCTCACACCAAGTTATGGTTATCATAAAAAAAGAAAAGACAAGCAAGAAACAAAGACACAAAAAGAAGGGTAAGCTAATTAATTTAAAGTGAGCAAATAACAATCAAGTCAAGTCACATGTAGTATTATTAAGTATAAAGAACATTCAAACTCAATTATTCGGATAAATGTAATGAAATCGGATTCACCGAAGGTTTGTACTTGCGGTGGCCTCTACTTCTCTACAGAGTCATTGCTAATGGATTTCGTCCTACCACACACAAGGTCAATCCATGATCGTCTAAGGATATCCTGCCTTACAAGAACCTCCTGCTACTCTCACCACATGAACCATTATACTCTATATAAGTTTGAATGATCATTAGATTGTCAGGATGCAACCTTACTTAAATTCATAAATCAATACATTCATTATATTACAACCAAATATTAGAATACCAACATCATTTATGCATAGCTTCATACATCATAATTTTATAATTAACTTAGTCAATCACAAGTTAAAGTTAAGGAACTAAAACTCTAGAGCATTCTCGCTTGAGCAAGAGATTCTCGTCTGAGCGAGAGATTCTCGCTTGAGCGACAGGGGCTCTCGCTTGAGTGACAAAATTCTCACAATGAGTAAAATTAAATTGAAACAAAAGAGTTTTAGTGGCTTTCTCGCCTGAGCGAGAAGTCTGTCTCTTGAGGATAAGTTCTGTTGCTTGAGCGAGAAGTTTTCGCTTGAGTGACACTTGAAACAGAGAGGAAGGTGGAATTTTGGCTATTTTCACTTGAGCGAATAACATATTTTTACCTATTCTCATCATTCAAAACTAGAAACACAAATCACAACAATTCAAGCAATTTACTCTATCAAAAACATGCAATACAATTTACTTCAATCAAAAGAAATAACTTCCCTCACCTCAAATGTAGAAAAAGATTGAAACAAAAAAACCCCAAGATGGTTTGAGCACCAAAACCCCCCAATTCAACCTAGATAAACCAAAACGAAGGAATCATATAGTAGGATTAGGATTTTGATCATGATCAAATCAGAAATCAACACTCCAAAATGGAAAAAAGGAGACGAAAGTTAGATTTTTAACTTACATTGATGAAGATTTTGTTCGGGTTGATTCGAGGAGAATTCTGCCACGATCTCAAATGTGGCCTTTCATTTAAGAGAAGAAGACGAGAATCAAATGAGAAAGAGGAAAATCAAGGTTGAGTTTAGAGGGATAATGCAATTGAGTTGAGAGAAAGAAAAAGGACATGTGTTTTTAGATATTGAGGTTATGAGATTTATGTTTTAAAGAACAAAGGGTTTTACAATTTTTAACAAAAATAAAGATAACATTAAAAAGGATTAAGATATTATATTGAATAATTTAAAAAAAAAGACTAAAATCCTATTAAACTAATAGTTATTATTTATTAGTGGGAAAGAGAGTGAATTTATTTTCATCATCACAATGTAAGAATAATTGTTGGGAACACTTCCATTTAAGGGCCAAGATTTCATTAGACTATCGACTCATTCAGATAGTTGGTATCTATGAGTATTTGTTACCCGCAAGTAACATGTATTTTAATATCCGTTTATAAACGGGTCGAGTGCGGATCTCATACATCCATCTTGCGAGTATTCATTATCCACAAAAAAATTAAAATTTAATGTATATTTTATTAAGTTAAAATTAATTAAAATTAAAATATAATTTTAATAGGTTAAATTTAATTGAAATTAAAATTTAATTTATATTTTTTTTTTGTAATTTTATTTAAATTATATTTTTTGTGGATTAGATAGCAGGTAGATATTATCCGTGTCTTGGCCGATCCATTGTCATCCCTGACTTGGACCATAAAAAAATTATGTAAAATATAATACAATGTAATTTAATAACTTTTAATGTTATCTTAAAATATTTACTAAATTTAAATTTATATTTATATATGATTTTTTTAATCAACACAATGGTATATCTTTCGTATTGAATAACATAATATATATATATATATATATATATATAGAATTATGGAAATTAATAGAAAAAGAGTATTTTCAACACAAGAAGATATAATCATATTTTAAAAACATTTTGACAAGAGTAAGCTGAACATTTATTGTTCTGGTAAAAAAAGGTATATAATAACTTTAGACTAAAGACAAAAAGAAAGAAGAATTTTAACCTTAGGTAATGACTCACTTAGGTTAAAATAATTTTGTCCTTTGACTTTGGAAGCAACATTCTTATTTATAAGCTATTCTAGTACAATTTTTTCATATATACATAATCAAATATCATCAAATAATCACCCTAAAAGATAATCAATAAATAATAACTATAATATCCTCTAAAATAATAATCAAAATATCTTCTAAAATAACAACTAAACTTATCCCCTAACAAAATAATTAATTTCCCATAATCCCACGATTCTCAAACATCCTCTGTCGCATCTCAGCATCATGTAGGGGAGTCGGTCATGGAGCTACATCTTCCTTAAGCGCGTAAGTCTTGAACTATAATGGAGCGACATCTTCCTTAAGTGTGTCAGGTCCTAAGGAGACATCTTTGTAAGTCTTGAACTATCAACCAACTTTCCTTAGGAATGTCGGTCCTAGGGAGACATCCTGATAAGTCTTGAACTATCAACGTCGGTCCTAGGAAGACAAGATATCTTTGTATAATACCTTAACAAACTGTTGACATGCTGGATCTGGAAAGGTAAGTATATATAAAAAGAAGATTCTCTCTTTTATGTTCACAATTATTATTTCTATTTTAACCATTATAATAAATTATTTTTTTAAAAAAATAACAATTATTTTTACATGTTTTCTATAAAACTATTTGTTTCTCTCCATTCATCAACAATTATTTTTTCTTCTATTCTCCATTTCACTTTACTCTCAATAAATATAAACTTATTGCTCTTAATAAATATAAATTTATTTTTTATATTGACTTAATCACATTATGATATTATCATCAACTAATATAATATCATACATATTTATTTTCTATAACTATATATAAAGAGGATTTCCTCTTTTGTATCCACATTTGATAATTTCAATTTTACCTTTTACAATATAATTATTTACTATATTTAAAAAAATTAAGGGTCACATAGTGTTTTTTATAAAACTGTCTATCTTCTCTTTTTCTTTTTTTTTCTATTCATCAGCAGTTATTTTCTCATTTTTTTTATTTATTTCACTCTATTTTAAATATTATGCATATTTAATTTTGCATATATATATATATATATATATATATATATATATATATATATATATATATATATAAAATTTTAGTATGCACATTTAAAAAATGTGTGTTTACCCTATTTTATATAAAGGATTTAACCTTTTGTGACATGTATGCTTATTATTATTTTTAGTTATAACAATATAAAAAAATATTATTTATTATACACTAATGCATTTTTATTTTTTTATAATAATAAAAAATAATAAAAATAAATTTATATAATTTTTACATTTTAATTTAGATAATTTGTAGGTTTTTTAAATAATTTTTTTATTAAAAATAATTATTTTAGTTTAAGATAATAATTAAATTTGAAAAAAATTAAATTAAAAGTTTTAAAAAATCGTTAGAAAATAAAATTAGTAAAATTATTATTTTAATTTAAAAATACTTAAAAGATAAAATTAAAAATAAAATATGTAAAAAAAGAAGGAAAAATTTCTCTCTATAATAGTATAAATATTTTTATTTAGTTTTAATATTAATTTGAAATGTACAATATAAGATAAACAACAACTTGTTTCTTATATAACTGCCATTTGTTTTGAAAGAATTACGGTCTCTTTTTCACTAATATTTTATACTTTTTTAAATATGATTTCTAATGAGATTATTTTAGGCTTTATTGAAATAAAATAATTTAATTATGCAATAATATTTTTATAAAATGGTTTAAATATCTTTTTGGTCCTCATTTTCGTAGTGTTTGTTGCGGATGGTCCTCATTTTGACAGAATGTTTAAAATGGTCATCATTTTGACCGAATGTTTAAAATGGTCATCATTTTCGCAATTCGTGTTTTATTTGATCCTTTTCTGTAACGCCATTTAAATCATTAACGAAGCATTGTACAGGTGACACGGTTTGTATTAGGGTGTGTTACGTTTACTGTACATGTGTGATAATTAGATATTTGGGGATAAATAAGTGAGCTAGGGTTTTGATAAAGAATGTTTGGACAGTTGGTGAGTTTTGACAATCTTATTCCTCCATTCTCAATTGGTGTTGCTTAAACTATATTTTTTTTATAGAGAGATAACGTCTTTCTAAAAACATTTTTATGTCAAAAAATAAATACAAAATAAACACGTAGTAAATGTAATATATATGGTTAATATGTGATCAGTGTTTTATTAATTGTTTAAAGTCGTAATTAATGTTATTTTATATTTTTATAGAGAATATATATATATATATATATATATATATATATATATATATATATATATATATATATATATAATCATATATGAAATCACGACACATTTGAACAGTAAGGTATATTATCATATTTTTAAAATATTAAAATAAATCCATTAGTCATGTAAATGAAGTTATTAAGAAAAATCATACTGTATATGCAGTCATTGGATTGAATGTTTGAATTAAGGGATTCATGACTTGTTATATTTAGATTTTAACTGTGTGTATTAATTTGACTTTATTGTTAGTTGTTTGAACTAAATTATTAGTTGGAAGCTCAAAGTGGGGAAAAAATCAATGGCCCACATAAAAATGCACCAGCCCAAGAAAATAGTGTTAATTTCAGAAATCGAAACCCAACAAATTTGGGCATTGCTGATGGACTCATCAATTGCGTTGTGTTGGAGAAGATATATGTCTCATGAATTAAGGTTGGAAATAGTTGTTATTCCCATAATCGTTATTACCATAATCGTTCGGTGGTCTCAAATACTCAATCTCAAGATATCAGACGTAGACAGACTGACCTGAAAAATCAATAATGATGATATATCTATTGTAGATGTAGTTCCTCGTCCCACCAGTGTCAATCCTATGATCTTAATCAACGATTCTGTTATGGATCCAACCTTCTTTATAAAATAGAGGGAGTGTTGGCTAGGTGAAACACGTAGGAAAAATAAGGGGGAGCAATCAAAACGATTAATGAAGGGCGATAAGGCTCAACGGAGAAAAGAAATCAGGTGAGCTATGTACACCTTGAGTAACTCAATTTTTGATTCTGGAATTCTAAAATTGCAATAGGCTTTTTCGGATAAATAATGGCAAATTAGAGACCAATAGATTGTGGAAGATTGCTAAAAGTCTCAGAGTTACGTTTAATGGAAATGAGAATAGTGTATGAGGGATCCTAACAATGTGGCGAAAAAAGTGTTTTAAGTGTCATAGGTTTATTAAAGGCAATGGGTTCCTAGTAGTGTCAGGCACATGGAACAAGGATAATATACCTAGTGTAGTTATGAACATTTACTCACCATGTCTTTTGAGTAAAAAAAAAAGGAAATGTGGAAAGAGATAGATCTTATAAAACAAAAAAATAGTTGCAAGACGTAGTGTTTGTTGGGCGATCTTAACTCTATAAGAAAACTTGAGGAGAGAAAGGTATCAGTATGGGTGTGACCAGTGGGAAAGAGATTCGCGAGTTTAATAATATCATAGATAAGACTAGTGTCAATTACATACCAGTAGTAGGGAGAAAGTACACTTAATACAGACCTAACAGAACTACAAAAAGTCACCTTGATAGAATCTTAGTAACAAATGAGTGGTTAGAACAATGGCCAGGAAATAAACAACACATTTTAGATAGGGTGATATATGACCATTGTGCATTAGTACTTAAACATGAACAAATTGAATGGGGGCCCAAACCTTTTTAGAAGTCTAGACGCGTGGCACAATGTTAGTGACTTTAGAAAGTATGTGGAAACAAAGTGGGGAACCTATAATGTGTATGGTGATGGTTTATCTAAACTAAAAGAGAAATTCAAGAAATTGAAAAGGGATTTCAAGATATGGAATAACGATGTGTTTGGATATGTTAATCTACAAAAGTAAAACATTATCAATAAAATATGAGAGTTGGACAAGTTGGATGATGAGAGCACTTTACAGGATGACCAAAGACTAGAGAGAAGGGAGCTCTTCAGTGAACTCAGTGCAATGAGTCATAGGCAAGAAGCAATCTGGAAACAAGAGTTAAATGGATAGAAAAATACGATACTAATTCTAAGTATTTTCACTCTATAGTGAATTGGAGAAGAAAGAAAAATGAGATCAAAGACGTGGATATCCTAGGGTAATGGTGTGAGAAACCAGACGTGGTGAAAGTGATTGTAAAAGATTACTTTAAACAAAGAGCAGGAAAGCTAACTAGGGTGATTATAGAGGATGAAATTAGAGCAACTATATGGTAATATGATGGCTCTAAGAGTCCTGAACCAGATGGGTTTAATCTTGATTTATTAAAAAGCATTGGAAGTGGGACAATGATAGATAGGAATGTATTTTGTCTTGGATAAAACATTGGTTTGAATGGGAGATACCTCAAATTGAAACATTCTTGGAAGAAATTGATAGAAAAACTCTTGTTACAGGAATAAGTGATATGTGGATGTGGAATAATTGGGAAGATATGATATACACTGTTAAGTCATCATATAAGTTGTTGCAAGGTTCATAACCTTTAGATAAAAAAAAAAGCAATTCTTTAGGGCTTTTGGAGAGTAAAGGTTATACCATCTGCAAAGTTCTTTGTATGGTAGGCTATTCTAAATGGAGTGTCGACAATGATTAACTTAAGACATAGAGGGGTCTTTTTAAACAATGTTAATTGTGTTATGTGCGGTGAACAGGGCGATACCATAAATCATCTTTTGTTTACCTGTAAAGTGGCTACTAAAATATGGAATATGTGTAACAAATGAACTGGTAACTTGGGGGTAAGCTATAACCAAATTCAAGCACATTTTGAGCATTTTCATCTTTTAGAGCTAAACCTCAAAGGTAATATGTTATGGAAGGGGGTGTGGATTGCGATAGTGTGGACTTTATGGAATCATAGGAACAATATTATCTTTAGGAATGGTATACCAGACCCAAAAGAGATTTTTAGTTTGACCCAAGTGAGGGTATGGGAATGGTTGAAAAATAAAATGACAAATATAAATTTTGTAGTAAAAATATGATGAGAACATGAATAGGTAAAGTCCTGGGATGTGTTGAAACATTGCTCTTAAGGATTTATCCGCAATGTATGCACAAACTCTCCATGGTACAACAGGAACATCTCAGATATATCCTAAGGATAATAGAAACTAGCAAGATAAGCTGCTCTTTAAAATATGAATAACCCATGATTAAAGAAGACATTTATGAAGGGAGAAGAGAACAAAAGAAACCAAGAGAGAAAGACAAGTGAATTGAATTGTGTGTTTTTGGAGAGCACCAAACCACCTTTTTATAAGTGTGAAAGAGGGATGGTGATGGGTTAAAATTGTTAAAATTGATGTGTCTAATATAACCCAACCAAGAAGAGGCGCGAATTGGTTATTTAATCTTTCACTAAATTTAAGGGAACCTTGAATACTATCTTTAATCTTTATAACCCCATTAACTAGTTTTCCAATTCTGTATTTAATGGATTAATTCAAACAATTAGGAAAGGCATAAAAGATGAAAGAAGCAAAAGAACACAACAATTTTTATACTAGTTTGATTCAAGATGAATCTACGTCCAGTCTTCTCCTAAGCAACCTGAGCTTAAGAGGATTCCACTAAATCAATAGAGTTACAAGAACTACAAGAACATCTATATAGTTCAAGACCCTAAAGACTAAGGAGCTTGATCTACAAATCAAGAACTCTCCCTATGTCAACACCCAATTTCGTCTGGTTAAATGCATTTGTTTTGTTAAAAAATAATAAAAAATAATAATAAAATAAAATAAAATAAAAAATATGTTTGTATTGATGGTAGGTTTTTCTAACTTTAATTCTTCCATGATAAAAAAAAAGAAACGAAGAAAAAACAAGAGAAGGAAGAATCTAATTTATTTTTAATTATCACACTCTTTTCATGAGTCCAAATGTTTTGTACATATTTTCACCCCATTGTTTGCTATTTACACTCCATACATAACATGTCAGAAAAGGACGTTTTATAATTTCTTTTTTTGGAAAATGGTGTAATATTAGGAGCAATATTTTTTATAATAATTTGAATAAATATCTTGCATTTACACTTATGTGATGTGTCTCTTTGCATTGCCAACCAAGGAAGGTATTATTTTAATTAGAAGCAAATGTGCCCGATAATAATGCTTTTTAGAAAATGGTACGATTTTAATAATTAGAAGAAAATATTCCTGGTAATACTTAGAATCAATTATATGAATAATATGTTATGATTTGATCACGATCTTTATGTGACGGAAAATATGATTCTAGTAATTACATGCAATATTTCGTTAATAATTATAATTAATACTGTGGATATTGTGCAATGATTTAATTGCTATAATATGTTCCATCAGAACCAATTCTTTACTCATATATTTTATTATAATTAAAGACAAGGATTCGATTCAGTGGTACCCCAAGGTTCCTATATAAGCACAAAACTTCTCGAAAAACCCCTATCCTTCTTTATTACCAAAGCATGCGCAAAAGGGGTCACCTTAAGGTAAATTCTCTTTGCTCCTGATGCTATTTATGATTCTCTTATAATATCAAATGTATGATGGTTTGAACTATTGTATGATTAAATGTGTTTGGGGTTCTCATGTTAGATAATTTTGGGTTTGTCATTGATGAGCTTAACCTTTCTCTTTCCCTCTATTCTTATCTTGATAAATAAAAAGGTTTCTTTCGTATGCTTTAATTATCTCTAAAAAAAAGAAATAATAATAAATAAAAAAATATTTTTTTTTCTTTTATATAAGTTTTGAATGTCATGTCAAGTCTCGGACTTGCTGGATAATCAAAACACTCTTTCATAGGCTTTTAATTCTTTTTTTAAAAATTAGTAATAATAAAAAATAAAAATTATAAAATCATCTTAAATATCATGTTAAATCTCAAATTTGCTTGATAATTAAATCTTTATCATGTAGAATCTCGGGTTCTTTTGATATTAATAATATAATATATATATATATATATTAAAATTTAAAATTTAAAATTTAAAGAAATAAAAATAATATAAAAAACAAATATTTTTATAAAGAACTACGATATCCTTGATTTTTCAAATGGAAACGTAGGATCGAGGTACAATCCTCGTCGAGCCAAAAAAAAAAATATTTTTTTTTAATCTTTATTATTTTTGTATGTGTTTTCTATTTTGTTTGATTTTTTGGGGAACAACAAATATTCTAAACATTAAATTTTATCTTGCGCACTTAATTAAAGAAGGAACAGTCTTAAGACGAATGTTGTGGGGTGCTAATACTTTCTCCACACGTAACCGACTCCCGAATCCAAATTTGGTTTCAGAGACCTTTCTTTTTTAAGGTTTTTCTATAGTTTTCCACAATAAACTATGGTGGCGACTCCTCTGTACCTTTTTAAAAAATTTTCGTCGTTCTGTCGCCATCTCGGTTGCGACACCCTAGATGCAATGCCTCCACTCAATTGCACCTAGACCTTGACTCACATAGTGAATCAACAGTGAACAAAAATATAATTCAAAAGAGAACAAGGAACGAATACACCTAATGAATGTGCAGATGTGAAACTCGATCCTAATGCCAAGGTTGACCATCCAAGATTGAATCCATCATCAATCTTCTTGAATATCCAATTGAATGATCTCCCAAGAAAGCAAGAACTCTACGAATCTCAATCTTAGAAAAATCTCTTCTTGATGCAGTGATGCGTGATTTTTAAATTGATTTCAAATCTGTTTTTAAATCAGAGTTTTGCTGCTGAGATTGGTGGATTAGGGAATTTACTTAATCGATTATCGTGGGTGAATTTTCACTACATCAGTGCAGTGTCTTCTGATAATCCATTAGTTAAATATCCAATCCATTAATAAGTTATGCATTTGACATATTCAATAGATTGACAGTTAATCTATACAGTTCAAGCTTGATTTACATGTAATCCTAGATATGCATCACCTATACAAAAGATAAGTTCAAGACTACGTCTAAAACAGTAAAAGAGTGGTACAAGGACTTTGGACATCATCAAAATCAGCTTTGTTGTATTGAGCAGGCTCCCCCTTTCAACAAAAATCCCATGACTTATGATGAATATCTTGTAACAACTCAACAACGATCATGTTTGTTGTAATGACCAAATCAAAATTGTTGTATCAATAATGACCAAAACGAAACTACTCTAGCTATAATGGCCAAATTACAACTGCATATTTTGCAATAAATAGATTTTACATTTTTCATTTTCTGATTGGTGCTTATGTCCCATTTTGTGTTTAAAGTCCATAAAGTTAGAGAAATTTACGATTTTAATTATTAGAATCAATACCAGAGATATTATGTCAATAATATTATCCCAATATCCCTAATATTATGCCCATGTATTATTTCTCATGTGTGCAACCATCATTATCAATTATTACCTAAATTGTTTATTATATTCAATAATGGCTTTATTATAGAGATTATGATTATACTATATTGTGTTTATATAAACACAATATCTGCAATACAAAAGCACTGCAATATTTCCCCATTTTATCTTTCTTGGTATCAGAGCTCTTAAGCTTGAAAGCTCTTGATCCAATCATGTCTTGTGCAGCCTACACAGATCACAAAAATGACCTACCCACAATTGTTTCTACCAGGTTGGACAAAGATAACTATCTCCTACGGAAGTCACTAGTTCTTCCATTGATAAGTGGTTGCAAACTTTATGGCTACATACTAGGAATAAAAGAATGGCCAGAACCGTTTGTCACTACAGGTGACAAAACTCAGAAAACCAATCCTGACTATGAATAGTGGATAGATATTGGGATAAGAAATTCAATGGCCATTGATATTGCAACACAATTTCTGCACTGTGAAACCTCCATGGAACTTTGGAATGAAGCCCAAAGCCTAGTAGGTGCAAACACAAAATCAAGGACAATCTACCTCAACTCAAAATTTCACAACACTCGCAAAAGAGAAATGAAGATGGATCAATATATTCTCAATATGAAGAACCTTGCTGATAAATTTAAGTTCGCAAAATCACCAATCTTCAACTCAGATTTGAGGATTCAAACACTGAATGGACTGGATGTTGATTACAATCTGGTGGTGGTCAAATTATCTGATTAAATCAACCTTAGTTGGGTTGATCTACAAGCCCAACTATTGGATTTTGAATGTAGAATATAATAGTTGAACATTTTCAATAATTTTTCAATGAATACTTCAACAAACCTTGCAACTAAAATTGATTTCAGAAGCAACAAACCAATGACACAGGGTAATTAGAGGGACTCTAACTTTAGAGGAGGTAGAGGAAGAAGTACATCTAACTTTATCATTATGATAAGTCATACACAGGTTCAAATCATAATGTTGAAAATAGCAAGAGAGAAAATCACAGTGCTTTCATAGCCTCCGCCTACCACAATCAGACCTATGAATGGTACTTTGATAGTGGAGCTAACAATCATGTGACCCATCAAAATGAGAAACTTTAAGATCTCAATGAAAACAATGGTACAACTTCTTCTCTCTTAGTTGGAAATGGTGACAGATTGAAAATATTGGTCTCAGGCACAACCAAATTGAATAACCTCAACTTGCATAATGTTCTATATGTTCCAGAAATAACAAAAAATTTGTTAAGTGTATCTAAGCTAACTGCCGACAATAATGCCCTTGTTGAATTTGATGCAAACTACTGTTATGTGAAGGACAAATTGATAGGGAAAATACTACAAAGAAGGAAACTTAGAGATGGATTATACCAACTTTCAAGTGTCATCTCTCAAGTCAATAAAGATCCATGTGTCTACATGTCGCTAAAGAAGAATTGGCATAGAAAGCTTGGACACCCCAACAATAAAGTCTTAGAAAAGGTGCTGAAGATTTGCAATGTCAAAACATCATCACATGATCAATTTTCATTTTGTGAAACTTGTCAATTTGGAAAACTTCATTTGTTACCATTTAAATCATCTTCCTCTCATGCTAAGGAACCTTTAGAATTGATTCATAGTGATGTATGGGGACCTGCCCCAATTTTATCTCCTCTAATTTTAAGTACTATGTTCTTTTAATTGATGATTACAACAGGTTCACTTGGATTTTTCCTTTGAAACAAAAATAAGAAATAATACATGCTTTCACTCAATTCAAAAGCCTGATTGAAAACCAATTTAATAAGAAGATAAAAGCTCTTCAATGTGAAGGTGGAGGTGAGTTTAAACCTGTCTAAAAAATAGCAATTGAATCGGGAGTTCAATTTCGAATGTCTTGCCTATATACCTCTCAGCAAAATGGTAGAGCTGAAAGGAAACATAGACATATGACTGAACTAAGGCTCACACTTTTGGCACAGGCAAAAATTCCTTTACACTACTGGTGGGAATCTTTCTCTTACTCATTTTATCTCATCAACAGATTGTCTTCATCAGTTAACCCAAATGAAAGTATTTTTTTCATTATTATTTGGAAAGAAACGTGATTATGATGCTCGAAAGTCGTTTGGTTGTGCCTGCTATCCTTGCCTTAAACCATACAATCAACACAAACTTCAATTCCACACTACACAGTGTGTATTCTTGGGATACAACAAATATCACAAGGGTTATAAGTGCCTTAACTCTCATGGCAAAATTTTCATCTTAAGACATGTGGTCTTTAATGAGAATCACTTTCCTTTCCATGATGGCTTTATTGACACAAGAAATTCATTAAAAACACCGATTGAAACAATCCCTATGGTTCTTCCTTCTTGTACTGCAAGTACCACTACAAGCCACACAATTGACTCAACTCACATGGAGGTGAATCATAAAAAAGGTGACTTAGTTTCCAATTAAGAGCAACCAACTCTCGGTGACTTAACTATCAATGATGATCAATCAACGCTCAATGATATCTCTATTCATGTAGATGAGGCAACCTCACATGTAAATGACACAGTAGAAGAAAATAACTAACAGACTCAGCAAGATAACACGCACTAGATGCAAACCAAAAGCAAGACAGGGACCTACAAGCTAAAACTTCCCTATATAGGGCTGTTAGAAATAGACACAAAAGACAAGGAACCAAAAAATGTTAATGAAGCTCTACTCGGTCTAAAATGGAAAGCAGCCATGTGTGCAGAATTTAAAGCTCTAGCATCTAATCATACTTGGACTTTGGTACCATTTCAGGGGCAAAATAACATCATAGACTCCAAGTGGGTCTTTAAAACTAAATACAAGGCAGATGGCTCAATTGAATGAAGGAAAGAAAGATTGGTTGCCAAAGGTTTTCAACAAACTGCGGGTCTCGACTATGATGAAACCTTCAGTCTAGTGGTAGAGTCTAGCACAGTAAGAATTGTCTTATCCATTGCAGTACATTTAAACTGGGATGTTAGGCAATTAGACATAAATAATGCATTATTGAATGGCAATCTCAAAGAAAATGTGTTCATGCATCAACTTGAAGGATATACAGATTCAACCAAGCATGACCACATATGCAAATTAAACAAGGCAATTTATAGACCGAAGCAAGCCCCAAGGGCTTGGTATGACAAGTTGAAAGACACTTTATTAAGATGGAGCTTTCAAAACACCAAAAGTTATTCGTCACTATTTGTTCTTAGAGAAAATGATCATATCATACTCCTTCTCATATATGTTGATGACATAATAATTACAGGGAGCAACAATAAGTCTTTAGAGACTTTCATTAGTCAATTAAACATTGCTTTCTCTCTCAAAGACATTGGCCTTCTACACTACTTCTTGGGAATTGAAGTACATAGAGATGTTGGTGGAATGTACCTTAAACAAACAAAGTACATTAGAGATCTACTCAAGAAGTTTAATATGGAAAAAGCTTCATCTTGCCCTACACCAACGGTAACAGGGAAAACAATTCATTGCTAAAGGAGAATTTATTGTTAACCCTACACTACATAGATAGGCCATAGGTGCATTACAATATCTGGCCAAAACTCGACCAAACATAACATTTTCTATCAACAAACTTAGCCAATATATGAGTTCCCCAACTATAGATCATTGGCAAGGAATAACAAGAATACTAAGATATCTCCATGGCACAACAAATTTTTGTCTTCATATCAAACCCTCAACCGATCTTGATATAGCTAGATTCTCTTATGCAGATTGGGCCACTAGCATAGATGATAGGAAATCCATAATAAGGCAATGTGTTTTCCTTGGAGAGACATTGATCTTGTGGGCCTCAAGAAAACAAAAAAGTGGTGTTACGGTCAAGTACTGAGTCAGAATACATAGCTTTAGCTGACATAGTAGCAAAAGTAACTTGGATCAGATCATTTCTAGATGAGCTGAAATTTCCTATGCCTAGAAAGTTGGTTTTCTGGTGTGATAACTTAAGTGCTAAGGCACTAGCATCCAATCTAGTGATGCATGCTCGGTCTAAACATATTGAGATAGATGTTCATTACATTTGTGATCAAGTGCTTCAGAATCAAATCACAATAGCCTATGTACCCATAACAGATCAAATTGCATATTTTTTAACCAAACCTCTCTCACACACAAGGTTCAACATTTTGAGAGACAAACTTGTGATGACTGAGTCACCTCAGTTTGAGAGAGGGAGTTAGAGAAAGTTATTATTCTAATTATTAGAATCAATACCAGAGATATTATGTCAATAATATTATCCCAATATCCCTTATATTATGCCCGTGTATTATTTCTCATGTGTGCAACCATCATTATCAATTATTACCTATATTGTTTATTATATTCAATGATGGCTATTATAGAGATTATGATTGTAATGTATTGTGTTTATATAAACGCAACATCTACAATACAAAAGCACTACAATATTTCCCCAATTTTATCTTTCTCATAGCTTAGAAACCCTTTATCATTTTTGGTTTACTGTGCTAGGGGCAATAATAGGGTACCTGTATAGGGTTTTCTAACTTATAACCTAGACTTTATTGTATAGAGTGCTTGCTTTTTCCTTGCAGATGTGGTCTTCAGCTCTCTATATATGAATTAATCACTCTATTTTATGTTTTTGATGAGCTCTTTATAGAGTAGGTGTAGAGAGAGGTCTACCTGGGAATTCATTGGAACCACTTTCTTCACTTGCATGTTCAATATGCGAGAGGAGTGGTTGTAACTTGTGACAGGTAGATATTTTATGTTTGAGGGCTGAGTAGAACATAAATGAGTAAAAGAATACCTTTATGTACTCACCTTACCTATATGTATAGGATATATAGTATTCATAACTCTTTGTGAAAATTTACAAGAAGATGAAAATGATCCTTGTAGCTACGACTATATACTTTAGTTGTTGGTTTTATAATTGATAAACTTTTTTTTTTATATAAAAGGGTTAAAGCACTCCAAGTACTTTATTATTAATATATTGTTTATTTGTCTGTAAAAAAAACAATTATAGCTTAAATTTTTATATTGGTGTATTTAGTGATTATTAATTTGATGATTAAAAATTTGTGATATTATTAATTTGATTAATTATACATGCATTGCATTGACTATGAAAAAGAGTTATGAGATTGTTTGGGAAAATACATTGAGATGATGCTTTTGGCGTTCCATGGTTCTTTGTTTTATACATATTTAAATTTCAAATTTTGTTTAAATAAACAGTCAAAAGATTTAAATCCTTTGAACAATGCATAGATATGATACATGTATCAAATACGACACGATATGATATGATACATCAATACGTTTTTTAAAATATTAAGATATGATATGTTATATATACATATTGAAAAATATACAATAATTTTTTAAATCATAATAAAAATATGATTGTTATATATAATTGGTATTGTGTGAATCCAAATTAAAATCATATGTATTAAAATTATTAACTATGTAAACACATACGCTTTCGCACATGTGTGTACGCATCTTTATATATAATCTTTATATATAATAATTAAGTTATAGATGAAATGATTATCTATTTTGTGAATTAAGTATTGAAAAGACAAATCCTTCTACTTTACTCATGATTTAAGTTATATGTACTAAAATATCAATTGGTGAGAATTTTTTATTGTTAAAATAAATTTCTTAATAAAATAATATAGGTTTAATAGTTTTTTTTTCTCAATTTTGTGATATTATTAATGTGTTTTTCTAATTTTTTTATCTTAATTAATGTAACATCCAAAAAAAACTATAATAAAATTCAATACAATAATTTTATTAAAAATGTATTATATTGTAAATATTTTTAAATTATTATTATTAGAAATAATAATGTATTTAATATCATGAATTGTGAATACATAACTCTTATAAATATATATAGAAAATTAAAACTAATTAACTAATAAAAATATAATAATACTACAAATTATATATAGGCTTAACAAAATATATATATATATATATATATATATATATATATATATAAAAAATATATAAAAAAAAATATATAAAAAAATAAAAAAAAAAAAAAAAAAAAAATAAAAAAATAAAAAAAAATATATAGAGACAAAAAAATATATATATATATATATATATATATATATATATATATATATAAACTGTATAAAATAAAATATATAAAAATATACAAGGAAAACTCTTAAAATAATTGGACTAATATTCCAAAGCAAATGGATAAACATAAAATTAAGTAACAAATATATAACAACGTCAGAAAAATTATTATTATATAAAAAAACAAAAAAAAAACAAGGAAATGAAAAAATAATGTAACATTTAATGGGATTCTATCCTTTCATTGTAAAAAGAAAAATCTATGAACGAGGAATTCTTATCAAACTGAAACAACAAAACTAAAGGAAATTGAATTCAATTTAAACTATGTAATGATTACATTTACAAATGAGTAGGATGAAGTAAATGAAATGGGAAGGAGACGGTGGGAACAAACAAAAAGAAGCAGAAGAGAGTAGTGTGAGTGTGAGAAGTAAGAAATAGGAAAAAAAATTATATATCATTAAAGTTTTAATACAATCTTGGTATAATTTCCACAACAACTAAAGTAGGAGAAGGATACATCTATCATTTTATTTTTTCACTTTTATTACCTTTTATTTCTTCATAATAATTACTTTTATTTCTATTTACCTTAAGTGAGGTGTCCCTAACCTCAGTTTAATTCATATTTAGTATCCGCTCTTATTTGTTTATTTTTATTTATATTTATCTCCAATTGAGCATTGGTCCTATTTATTTAATTTATTTTTACTCTAATTTATTTATTTATAGTTATCTCAAGTCATGTATTGGTCCTGTTTATTTATTATATTTATTTTCGTTATGTATTGATCCTATTTATTTATTTATACAATTATATGATTTAATATCAAAATAAAACTTATGATAAATAAAGATTTGATTTTTTGGTTGGAGGTAAAACCTTGAGGATTTAAATGAGTAGTTAGTACACAATATGAGATGTTTCCGAGTTACTTTGTTGGCCTTGATGAGACTCATATCCTGACTAGTTACTACAAAATTAGTCAAAATCTTTATTAATGAAATAAAGATCCAAGTTTTATGGATTTAAATGAGTTTCATTTCATTTTATTTTATTTTATAAAGACATGTTATATTTTCATTAATATTTGTCTCATTTCCCTATTCTATGATTGTGTATAAAAAAAATTATAATCTTATCATAGATGGTTGTTCCTAACATGTCCAACCTATTCTTTGCCGATATAGTAGCAGTATTTCTGGGAAACGCACAACAAACTAGTGCGGTAATAATTAGGTATAGTTTCAAGAAACTGAAAATTCTACTATTACATTTCTAAATGCTCCAAATGCACCGATTATCTTGGAAGGACATATTGGAATCACTTTTTATTTATCCCCGATAGTCCAAATGAATCATATTCATAACATTTTTCCTCCACATGTTTAAAGGTTAACCTACGAAAGAGAAACTATAAATAAATAATACTCCATCCTCTTCTAGTATAGAAAATATAATATGTATCAAATGATGTAAATTTAAGATAACTGTAAGATATATAAATATATGTAATATTTTAATTATGTTATACGTTATTGTAAAATTTTGTGTTAATTTTTTTTTAAGTATAATCTAGAAAATAATAATTAATTTAAAAATAAATAAATAAATTTGTTCCTCACAATTAACATTATATAAGTCCAGAGCCACCACCATGTAGCAGATCGTCATTTATACTATTATGTTTTAAATGTATCAACACTAACACAAGAAAATAAATTATGATAACTTTTTTAACAAAATTAAGAATAATATTGAAAAATAAAAAGAATTTAGAGACCAATTAAATGATTTCGACAAAAATTAAGATCAAATTACTATTAAATTAATAGTCTACATTTATTCGTGGTGAAGAGAGTGAATTAATAATTATTATTGGAAACATCTCCATGTTATTTAAAACTTCTAATGGATAATTTTATCTTAACATATTTACAAAATTAAATTTTATCTAACTATTTTTACTTTTAATCAACAAAATGAGATATCTTCCTTATTGATAATACGAATAATATATATATATATATATATATATATATATATATATATATATATATATATATATATATAATTATCAAAAGGATTAATAGAATCTCGTTTCTCCTCACATAGTTAAAAAAGAAAAACAGGAGCATCACACAACTTATATTCAGATTATAGGAACATCTTGATTGATAAGAGTAGGTTGTTTATTTATATCTTTATATAAAGGATTTAACTTTCTATGACGTGTAAAATTATTATTTTTAATTATTTTGTATACTAATAAAACACATGTGTGTATAATATATTAATAATTTTATAATAATAAAAAATAAAAAATAAAAAATAATTCTTATAATTATAAATTTAAATTTAAATCATTTTTAGTAGATAATTTTTGGTCTTCTTAATGATCTTTTTAGTATAAATGTTTATTTTAGTTTAAAATAATACATAATAAAATTAGATTTAAAATGCGTAAAAAAAGGAAATAGTCTTTTTTTACACAATATAGATTTATTTTTAATTACATTTTGAAATGTATACTATAACTTATTTGTTTGTTTGAAATTGTGAAATAATATTTTTATAAAATATATTATTTCGGTAAAAATCAGGACATTTATCGGACAAGCTGCACGTGTTTATACTACTCTTGATATTATTGTTTTAACATGAAAAAATTGGGCATAAGTATAATTTATAAAATTTATAACCATTAATTTATTCATAATAATTAATAACATGATAGAAATTTTTAACTACTCTCTGTATCTTTATATTCATGAACAAATATTTAGTTTTTATTATCCAAAATGTTATGCATTAAAATTAAATTTAAAATTAAAATTATTATTTTTTTTTACATTTTTTTTTTCTATTTTATCCTTTATATAATAGTTTTCTAAATTAAATTAATTATTTTATTATTTGACCCTTTACCGTGTACTTTTCCAAAATTGAACTATTTTTTTTTTCTGACTTAGACCTACATTTATATAAGTGTAGCATTATCATAAAAGTAAAAGAATTTTCTCTTAAAAACTGCATCTCAATATCTGATTTTTCGAAAATTTCTCACAAACAAATAAATCTTCACTCAAGCTAAAACAAATATTTTTCTTTTTATCTTTTCATATCTTCGTATCTTCAGTAAATTACATATGGATGTTTATTATAAACATAGAATGAATAATTGAAGTCATCAATATGCAAGGATAACAACTCAATATAGAATGATACGAGAACCATTATTTATTTTATGAATTAAGTATTGACCCTTTTGTAAGACATATATTCTCTTGCTTTAGAGTATAGGGTGATAATTTGAGAAAGAGTTATATAAATGTAAATAAATTTATTATTTATAAATTTGCATGTTTACTTGTAAATTGAAGTATTGTGTATCATGTTAACATCATATACATAACCCGAAGTCCCATAAATGTTAGTTTCAATTTCATTTATTTGATTTATAATAATTAATTTTTAATTATCAAATAAAAATTATAATGTTTGAAGAGTACTCTTGTGTATTGCAAAGTTAATAGTCCATGGGGTATATACTATTAGAAAGGATTCAATCCCATATTTGTTGGATCATCCTTGTGTGTAAAGTGAAGAGGGATTCGATCCCATTTTTATGCAGATTCGATCCTCATTGTTTTAAAACATTATTAAAATATATTATGAAAAAAATATTATTTTATTAATTTTTATAATTAATTTTTTCAATTTTAATAGTAAAAGAAATAACAAAATAATTATAAACTATACAAATATCAATTTATATTACTTATTATATAAAGGACAATATAGTAATTTATCTATTAAAATATTCTTTTTAATTTATCACATCAATCAAATCACTCACAAACAAACTTTAAGAAACTTTACTTCAAAATCTAGTCACTATCACCTCTAAATACCTTAAAAAAACAACCCAAAATTCAATCTCAAATATATTCAAATCCATTCACTCCTTCTCCCTCAAATCCATCTATTTAAGTGAACACAAGTGTTATTAGAATCATCACTTAATATATTTGCAAGAATATATATATATATATATATATATATATATATATATTTAATTTCATTAATCAAACCCATACATGTTAAACCATTCCATTTAATACTTTAATTTAATAGATAAATTCTATCTTTTGTTTTTGAAAGGCTGCAAAAACTGCTATCATCAACTTATTTTCTTGCAAAGAATAATTTTATATACACCAAATATAAAAACCTAATATGCCAATTTTGATTTAGTTTCTATACATAATAATTTAGTATTAGATTGCTTCCCAGAAGATATAATCTAGTATTAATTTGGTATTTAAACATACAACTTAATAAAATAGTTTCACTTTTATATATTCAATAATTAAATAATAATTTTCGTCATCTTAAACTTAAATTGACACCAATTTATATTTAAGTAACTAAAATGACACCATTCTTCACAATATTTTGGTGATATTAATTTTACTAACTAATTAAGTTATTGAATTCATAATTAATGATATGATGGCATGTTATTAAGTAATACAGTACAACATATTTCCATGTTAATATACATTATTTATATGAATACCATGCTTTGGAACAGAAGTGGACGAATTAATATTACTTTAAGAATTGATTATAATATTAATATTATTAATAGTAAGTATAATTAATGAATAAATTATTCAAAATTTCAAAATACTAAATTAAAATCTCAAATTGAAAATCCAGAAACCCAAATCAAATACCCTTAGTCATATAATTAAAGAATATTTTAAATAATTAAATTTAGTTACGTAAATAATTCAATTTATTTATTTTATTTTATTTATAAATATGTTTTAATATCTTTTTGGATATTTTGATATCTTTTAACATTTTTTATTATTATTATCTTTTATATCTTATATTTTAAAGCCGATAAATATGAAGTTCTACGACACTAAGATTCTACTAAAAGGACCCGAATTACAAACACGTATCTCCATTCTCGCGTTTCTTCTTCTTTACACCTATCCGTGATTTTCTCCGTCGTCGCGTTCTCGCGGTGCCTAGGCGGCCGCCACCGTGCCTCACCTAGCCCTTCCATCTCTGTGCTTCGCCATCGCCCTTGGGTAGCGTTCCATCACCTGGTCTTCCTTCCATTTTTCTTTCGTTTTCAGTAAGATGGGAGAGAGAAAGGTTTTGAACAAATATTACCCACCGGACTTTGATCCCTCCAAGCTTCCTAGAGCAAGAAGGCCTAAGAACCAACAAATCAAGGTTCGCATGATGCTTCCCATGAGTATTCGATGTAATACTTGTGGCAATTACATCTATAAAGGCACCAAGTTCAATTCCAGGAAGGAAGATGTCATTGCCGAGGTTTGATATTTTAAATACAAGTTCCCTAATGTTTTCATTCTTTAGTTTTTTTTTTTTTTTGTACAATTATATGTACATTCAAAAGGAGATTCCGGTGATGTTTATCCTTTTGGATTTTTTATTGGATTCCTTTGATTGTGTGTTGCTGTTTAATAATTTAGTAGGAATCAAAGAGGTTCATATCTGCTTCTTGCCTCATGTGTGATTTAAGCTCAATATGAGGACATTGACATTGGATTTTTTGTGCAGACGTATCTTGGAATTCAAATATTCAGGTTTTATTTTAAATGCACCAAATGCTCAGCTGAAGTTACCATGAAGACGGATCCACAAAATTCAGATTATATTGTTGAATCTGGTGCAACCAGAAATTTTGAACCTTGGCGTGCAGAAGATGAAGAAGCTGATAAAATGAAGCAGAAGAGGGATGCTGAAGAGATGGGAGATGCTATGAAATCATTGGAAAATAGAACCTTAGATTCTAAAAGGGAGATGGACATCCTAGCTGCATTGGATGAGATGAAGTCAATGAAGGTAATCATTGTTGTGACTGAATATATAATGATGAATTAAATTTGAAGCCTCTTCATAAATGATTCAATAGGGATGCATGCATTACAATTGTGGAATGTGCTTCATTTTGCTGTAAAAGAATGACATTTCACACCATTTTTTAATTAATAATTACATTTGTGGTAAGTAATTGCTAACATGACTCTTTCATTCCAGTCTAGGCATGCAACTGTTTCTGTTGATGACATGCTGGAGGCTCTGCAGCGCACAACAGCTGATAAGGTATGAGAAAACTTGTCATTTAATTATTTGCTCTGTAGTTTGTACAAGAAATTTCCTGTTTTTGAAGCAAGAGTTGATTATCATTGTTCACGAAAGGAATATACACAATTTGAAAATTTTAAGCATGGTTTGAAATGTAATTTATTGGTAGCCATCCCTTGATATAATAAAGTATTTGTAAAGGTAGAAAATTTAGGCAGTAAGCTGATTATAAAATGATCACTCTCACCGTAGTCCTCTCCATAGTCCATTTTTTTATTTGTCAGTTATGGTTCTTGAAATGCATAATCATCAAGACAGTCATAAATATCCTTGACTATATGAAATAATAACTGTATATTACTAAATTTCCCTCCATTGAAATACTCAGTATTTTAGTATCCTATTATTTTCTCTTTCACTTGTTAATAACATGTGTAAAATTAAAAAACAAAAATATTATTGCCTCACTATTTTTCTAAAGTGAGATAAAAAATGGAACAAAAATAGTTATGTAAAGTGACAAAAAGAATGAAAGTATATTTGGAGTCTGTCATGAGTTGTGTCATCTTTCTGATTTGATGCTCGCAAAACCAATTTTTTTATTTGCTGTTCGGTATATTCTTGCAATGTTATCACTGCTTTTGGAACCTAAATCCTAGTTCTCTTGCGACAACATTTGTTGCAACGCCAATGGATCCCCTTTAATTGCTTACCTTGAACTTATACTATTGCAAGATAACCCGTCTAAACATTGATTGTCTATTATTTCTAATTCTAATATTTGGCTATGACATAAACATGATACGTAATTTTGAAGCATTCTTTAATTATCACCTTCCTCAATAATTCAAGTTCATTTATAATGATTTCAGGAGAAGAGGCTAGAAGAAGAAGATGAAACAATGATAAAATCAGTTGTCTTCCATGTAAGTATTATATAGAATTGTATATGTTCCGAATGTATTGTGTGTCTAATGCAGACCACATAATATATATTTATACTATTGAATAGAATCAATCATCCTAATTTATGAGATTATATAAAGGTTGATTTCCTAGAAATCTGTAACAAGTGATTATATTCTAACATATTACTATCCTGCAATTCTAGTTCTCCTCCTTCTAGTTACTTTTATTTTCTATTTTTATTAATCCTATATGGTTTTTGCTGTATACTATATTTACCAGAATTCAGGAGGTTATGTCAAAAGAATTCGTGATGAAGATATTGAAGCTGAAGAGCAAATAGATCAGCTTTCACATGGACATGGTGAAACAAGTTATAATATGAAGGTATGTGTGTGCTTGCAGTATTGTATTTTTTTTTGTCTTGTTTTCCGTAGATATTATCATCATCATCATACACCAACTCAATTATGTTTTCATCACACTCTGTTCTTAACTATTGAAATTCAAGACTTAACCTTCAACCTCATATTGCTCTTGAACTATGATTTCTCTCATTTTCAGTAATCACTGTTCTTTCTGAGTCATTTCTCAGTTCACTTTCTCTAGACCAGCTGTCTCTCAGTTTTATTTTACTATTCATTCATAATTTTGTATGACGGGCATTTGTATGACGGGCAGTATCAAATGAAATTTTCTTTTTATGTAAAGCTTTCGATTTTAATAGCAGGGCCGCAAATGACCTGGAGAATGGTAAATGTTGTTGGAAAAAAGAAGCCCTTTTTCTTTATAAGGAAAGAAACAAAAAAATTGTAGCAGTGTCTACAGGATCATAATGGCTGCTTGAATACATTTACTTCTTGGTGTTTTTTAGGCAGTCAGAAAATGAAGTTGCAGTTAAAATACTAGTGAAACACTCCCTTGTGTCTATGTGGGAAAAAAAATGATAATCTAGAATTTGGAATTACATATTTCTAGCTTCTTTGTGGTGTTCTGCTGTTGGTCTTTTTTATCTGAAGGTCATGGGGGTTTCTTAGATTTACAGATAGATATTGGCAGACTTTGTTGCATGTTTCTTGATCTTTGTATTTTTTTTCCTTTTACCATTTAATATTTGTCTCTCTTAAAATAAATTATTGCTCAGAAAAATCAAATTCAAAGGAAGTTTTTTATTTTTATTTTCTTTGAGTGTGGACTTTTTAGACTTGAAATATGGAAGAAATATATTATACGTGTGAAGTTCATAAAATTTTCTGAGAAATTTATAGGTGAAGTTTTTCTAAATTTACAAATTTTATCATCTTTTCCGTATGTGATTTTTTATTCATCAAGCATCAAATCTTGTACAAAACAACTGTTTGAATGTGTGTTCGTGTTGTATGTATATGTGTGCAGAAGCAAAAGATGTCTGAAGATCATCCAAGCAAACTAACTGACTCTCTGACAAAAGCTACTTTGGATGAGTATGGCGAACAAGGTATGTGCTTTTAACGTGTTTATCGACTAGATAGATGCATCGAAATTCACCAATGCAACACTGTTAACCATATGTTGGTTATTTGTAGAAAAATACAATGGTGGGAAACTTAATTCTTTGGTAAGAATTTCTGTCATTCACATCAAGAAATCAGATTTTAAAAGCCATGTAGAACAAAAGGAAGAGAAAGACAATAGAACAAATACTAGTGGACTACAATCTTTGCTTCAAAACTATGGAAGCGACGAAGATTAGACAAACGAAGATTAGGTAATAGAATGACTATCGTGTCACCCAGTTAAATATGGTTAGGATAGGTTAACATAATTTTTATCTTTCTTTCGAAAGCTAAAATGTCATCTTGGTTTAGTCTTTCCATACTCATAGGTTAGGTTTGTATTCTTGATGTACTGACTCTTTAGATGAAGTAACACTTTTACATTAGTAATGCACTGAAATTTTAAAAATAAATAAAATATATTTTTTATACGAATTTATATTTACGAAAATATAATTAAAATTCAATATAGGTATTTTATATTTGTCAAATTGAATAAACAATAGTTTATTACCTTTTAATGAAATGCATTTTCTTTTATAATTGTATCAAACGATATCTAATAACTAAGTCAATCAAAATAAAGAATTAAAATTTAAATGAAGTAACAAATAATAATTTTATATTTTTTTGGACATTTAATTAAATATTCTATTTCGGTAAACAAAAACAAAATAAGTTTTACACAAAAATAATAATAATAAATTAAAAAATCTACATATATATATATATATATATATATATATATATATATATATATATATATATATATATATATATATACGTGTGTGTTCACGGATGTTGTTTTCGATAGTTATTATATTTTATTTATAAATAAATAAATCTAATAGTCGAATGACTTTAATTATGATTATTTTTAATTTATTAATAAAAAAGAAAATATCAATTCAAATTATAATTGAATGAATTATATAAATATTTTGAAGTTGTTATCGGTATTTACAATTTAAAATGCTCTTCTGCAAGCTTAAATATGAATTTATTGTTAATTACAACTAATCCATAATTATATTTATTATTATATATTTATAATTATATATAAGAGTATTTTTTTATATAATTACTTATTCTTAATTTATCCTTTAAAATTTATTTATATTTTAACTTTTAATTTTTAATTTGTTTAATACATATTTTAGAAATAAAACAAAACATTAATATATATATATATATTTAATTTTTTTTCATATAATATATTAAAAACTAATTAATATTTTAAAATAAATTAAATTAAAAAAATAATTATTTAAATATATATATATATATATATATATATATATATATATATATATATATATATTCTAGATGTTGAAATTCGATTATGTTATTTTATTTATCTGGTTTCGATATTCGGAACTAAGGATGTCAACGGGGCGGGTAGGGTATAGGTAGTAGTACCCTACATGCTAGATAAATATTCGTCTCGTATCCATATCCATTGGGTATCCGTTATGCGGGTATCTGTCTATTTTTTTCATATCCGCGGGTATCCGCGAATATTTAAAAAAATAAATATTTAATTATAAGTAGTGTTTGGATCAACAAGCTCACTTCCTCTGATTGATTCATGAAAAACAAACAAATAAAAAATCACTAACAATTTATATTGTAGTTTAGTTTTGAATGAAATATTAAAGAAATTACTAACTTCATCAATGTCCACATCTTGCAACATTGTATAAAGTTACATGTTGTCCAATTTTAATCTAAAAGAGTATGAAAACATAATAAGTTCATTAAAAATTTCTAACAATCACTTAGTTAAAATATCTAAGTAAAACTGTTAATTTCATTACCTTCTATATTGGTCCATAACCAGTCTTGGAGACACATCAATGCCTCCATAGTATCTGGAAATAATCTACTCCGATGTGGAGTAAGAATCTGTATACCATTACTTAATGAAGACTCATAATGTTTTTTACTACTATATATATATATACATATATATATATATATATATATATATATATATATATATATATATATAAATATATAAAAAAAAATTAAAAATAAAAATATAATGAAAAAATAAAAAAATATAAATACATATATATATATACATATATATATATATATATATATATATATATATATGAGATTATTGTGAATTAAAGTTTAGTGGGTACGGATACTATGATACTCGTACATGTCCCGTTAACATGTAGGTATCAAAAATATCCGTATCCACGGATAGCAGATATCTACTTTTAATATTCGTTTCCTAATTATTACGGGTTTTATCCGCGGATACCCGTGAGTTTACATTTTTTTGACATCCTTATTCGAAATCTTCATTTTTAGGGATTCGGGTTAATGAGCGGGTCATAGTGAAAATGGTGTTTTGAAAATTTTTTTAAAATTTGGGGGTGTCGAAAGATTGTTGGAAGTGCATGGAGAAACAGCCTGAAATCAAGTCCAAACCCTTTATTTTTCTCCCATGTTCTGGTTTCTTTTTTTTCAGTTTTTTTTTATCTTCAATATATAATTCTGTTAGTTTATAGTTTAATTCTATTAGTATCTTAACCTTGGTAGGCATCTCAAACGTTGAAAATATGTGCGCTTGTTTGGTTTGTTTTATTTTTATAATTATGGGGTGAAATTTTAATAATAATAATTATATAAGTTTCCTTTTATAATTATATTAAAATCACTTTATACATTTTATGTTAGTTATTTTAAAGACATTTTAATCACTTTAGATGCATTTCTAATTTGTTTATTTTTACTTTTAGATCATTTTAGATGTACTTCTAATTTAGTAATCTTAAATTATTTAAAATTGTTTTATCGGTACTTTTGATAGTGTTATTTTTACTTTTCGACCAATTAGATACATTTCTAATTTGGTTATTTTTATTTTAGACCACTTTATATGCATTTCTAATTTGGTTATTCCTATTTTAATATTCGAGATCACTTTAGATGCACTTCTAGTTTGATTTCCTTAAAATTATTTAAAATTATTTTATTTACACTCTTAAGAAATATTTCATTTATCACTAATATTTTTACCACTTTGGATGCACTTCTAATTCGATTATTTTTATTTTACAACCACTGTGATGCACTTTTAATTTGGTTATTTAAAAATTACGGGAAACCTTTTTTAATTTTTGTGTTACAAAATAAAATATTAAAATTAAAATTTATTATTATTTCTACTCACAAATATTTTCAACAAAAACTATGTAAATTTGATTCTCCATTGTACTCAGAGATACCTAGAAGCGGGGTACCATCCCTGTTGTTAGAGGTATCATATATCTCTTGATTTTAATTCTATTGATGAATATTTTAATTCTATTGATGGAGATATAATATACTTTATTTTATTCTCTTATATTATTATCAAATATTCATGTATTACGATGATGTATTAGGTTTTATTTTTTTCTCTTATATTATGGGATATTATACTCTATATATTGAACAAAAGTTTCCAATAAATCAATATAAAAGCTATATTTTAGTTGTTTTTCATCAAACACATCTTGTGTATATTTTTCCTTCTCATGGCTTATATATATCTAACATGGTATCAAAGCCATTACCTTCTCTTCTCTGATATCTAACATGGTATCAGAGCCATTACTTTCTCTTATCTAATATCTAACATAGTATCAGATGAAAAACGCCTTCTGCCATTACCTTTTATTTGTCATTTCCTTCATGGCGATTTTTACTTCTCCTGACCCTTTATTTCTTCATCTTGGAGAAAACAATCCACTTGTTCTTCTTGTATATCTCTTTCTTGTTGATAACAATTATCAACAATGAAAAAAACAAAATTCTCAAAGTTCTCGGTTTTTTTCTCCAACTTCTTGGCTTTCTCAAGTTCTTAGTTCTCAAGTTCTCAAGTTTTCTCAAGTTCTCGCTTTTCTCAAGTTCTTGCTTTTCTCAAGTTCTGTCTTTTCTTAAGTTATAAGCCATTTCAAGTTCTCGGCTTTCTCAATCTCTTCGCCTTCTCAAGTTCTCAACCTTCTCAAGTTCTTATTGTTCTCAAACCAATCTCTCAAGGTTCTCAGATTCTTCAAGGTTCTCGCGTTCTCAAGGTTCTTGCATTCTCAAGATTCTCTTCATCCGATTGCTTTTCAAAAATTGCTACTTTCAAGTTGGGCCTTCATAAGCTTTATGCCCATCTTGAGAGGAGGTGTTAAAAATATCATATATCTCATGATTTTAATTCTATTGATGGAGATATAATATATTTTATTTTATTCTCTTGTATTATTATCAAAATTTTCATGTATTATGATGATATATTAGGTTTTAATTTTTTCCTTATATTGAACAAAAGTTTCTAATAAATCAATATGAAAGCTATATTTTAGTTGTTTTTCATCAAACACCTGTTATGCATATTTTTTCTTCTCATTACTTATACATATCTAACACCTGTCGAGCTAAATAAATATAAAAATATTTTTATTTTGTCACAATAATAATAGTTTTTTTAAGTAAGATTTTCTTTGAGGGGTGAAATAAAGTTTCTAAGTTAACTAATTTCTTCATTTAGTTAGAGGTAGTCGTTAAAAGGCACTAAATCTTACTGTTATCAAGGACATTATACTTCTATGAAAAAGGTGGCAAGCCTCTTGAGGGTTCGAGAGAGAGAGAGGGTTAGAAGAGACAAAGTTGTGTAGAACTGGTGCAGATAGGTTTCCACAAATGTATATGGTAGAAAAGATGAAGACTTTGTCTGAAGAGAATGATTAGGCCAGTTTTACAAAGATTTTGACATTCATTATCTATGGAATTTGTTCTCTTTCCAAAACTTGATGATTACATAGATTTTGACGCCATTGATGTGTTTTTAACTCTTCGAGTTCAAGGAGAGAATCCTGTGACAATCGTCTTAGCATCTATATATTGTACTCTTAACCATTGTTATGGAAAAGACAAAAAGAAGTTAACATACTTAAACAAATGTAATTCACCTTCTCCCATTACAGATGCTAGATGTAAGACTCGTGAGAATTAATTAATTAAATAATTAATTAATTAATAAAGGCAGGTAGTAGGAGCCTTTATGAGATTAAATATTGTTTGATGTGACGTGGAAAAGTACTAACTTAAATGGTTGAGAGTATTTGGTTGAGTTGAGAGGACTTGGGTTTGAGTCCTATGTATGCATTTTTGTGTTGTTTGATTTTTATTAATTTTTAATAATATGTGTGATCATGTTAAGTGATAACTTAGTTATACAATTATGTGAATTGTCTCATTAAACCATATTCTCGTTTTTTTTTACATTAACCAAGTACTAAGGCCTTTAAAAGGAAAATTTTGAGAGAAGAGGACGGTTTTGAGAGGTTGTTTTCAGAGAGCTTGGTGAGGTACACGAATTCAAGAAAAAATAGAGGGTGAGAGTGAATTACAAGAGGCTAATTGAAGGGGTGATAAGGCAAGCTTTAGTGATCAAAGGAACCTTCCAATTTCAAGGTTTAGCAAGGGGAAATTCTAGGTTAGGGGAGCTGAACCCGAAATTGTATGCTTTTGGTCATATTGCATGAGTGTAATTATTTTTTGTTGGGAATTTCGTGTTGGATATGTGATGAATTTGGGTGGTTTGGTACTATTTCATTGAGGCTCTTACCTAATTGCATGAACATGAATGGTTTCTGCGCTGAGTATGCTACTACTGTGTAAATTTGGGGTTTGGAGGACTATATTGCGTCTAAATCATGCTTGTAATGTTGGAACAATGATGTCTAAATGAATTGGTAAGAATTGGGGTGTCTTTTTGGGTGCGATTGTTGTTGTTGCGTGCGTAAAATAGTGCCAAAGCCTGCAATTCTCCCTCAAGCGAGCCAGACTCGCCTAGGCGAGAGTTGTAAAGATCAATTTCAAGTTCTGCTCAAGCTCCTCGCTCAGGCGGGAGGATCCTAAGCTTGGGTGACAGGTCATCTCGTCTAGGCGAGAGCGCCTCGCCTAAGCGAGAAATCATGAGGGTTTGTGTGGTTCTGCGTTAGTCTCTCGCTCAAGCAGAGAGTTTGGTTTTGAGCGACGAAGTCTCTCGCTCAGGCGAGCCTCACTCGCCTAAGCGAGACATCGTGGTGTGTAGTATGCTTGAATGGATCGTCACTTAGGCATGGTGCGTGGTTTTGGGCGAGGGATGGTCTCGCCCAAGCGAGAAAGAGCTCACTTAGGCGAGACTTCGTGGGCTGCAGCTGTACTAGGGGCTCACTCAGGCTAGTGGTCCTAGCTTAAGCGAGATAGGCTGGACTATTCTAGACAAAGGCTTTTATCCAATGCAACATAGGGTGTTGTAGTGAGTTCAAGGCAAGTGTTACTGCTGTGTTGAATGGGATGAGATGGAATTGTAATATGTGGTCTACTAGGCTTCTAAGATAACTCAACGGTGGGCTTGCTGGTGTTCCTTGGGTTGTGGCCTGAAATGTATCCTTGAGTTGTGGCTTAGGATAGGGGTTAAGCACGTGGCATTCTATGGGTTGTGGCCCAGAATGACTTCCCTTGAGTTGTGGCTCAGGATAGCGGATGAACACGAGGAACTCTTAAGTTGTGGCTCGGGTTGGCGAGTGTTGCCGGTGTGAGTGTGCTGGTTGTGGCCAGTACGGATGGGTCCAGATAGATTACCCTCCTTAGTAGTTGACTAACGAGTTTGGTAGTCTTGGGATGTTACGGACTATGTTCGTATTTGGGAACTCCTCCTGGCATTACGATGTGTGATCCGTAGCATGGTTTCCCGCACATGCTCTATCGGTTGTGACCGATAGGTGTGGCAACAAGACATCTTGAGGTACTCGTTAGAGGATGTAGAACACAGTTAACATGGTTGTGGCCATGTGGAAGGAAATAAATGAGTTTCCTTGGATGTAAATTGACATTACATGGTTGTGGCCATGTGGAAGGAAATTATAAGTCTTCCTTTATGCAAGTTGATCTCAACATGGTTGTGGCCATGGGAAATGAATGGAGGAAATTTCTCGTTGTGTTTATTATATATATATATATATATATATATATATATATATATATATATATATATATATATATATATATATATATATATATGATTGATACATATTTATGTGTCATCTTTTTAGCTCGCCCTATCTGCTTGTGTTTGGCGATGATCGTGTACGCGATACACGTGAGCAGAGGATATTGCAGATGGAGCTGGTGAGACTTAGGCTCTGATCGTGGGCTAGCTTGGGAGTTTTTATGATTTGTGTTTTGAAAAGTAAATTGTAAACACTATGGATATTTATTTTGTTTTGCGTTTTATAAATTATGAAATTTTAGACTATTCATAGATTTAATAAAGTTTTAAATTTCCCACATTTTTTGGGAAATGATATTTCATTAAATGCAGTTTAATTATATTTCTTTATTTTATTATTTAAAATCCGTAATATCCTGACGGGATGTTATACTAGATGCTGTTAATTGCCTTTTAGTCGCGTTAAGACAAACAAAATAAAAATCCCCCTAATGAAGTATAGGGAAACCCTAAGTATCAAATCCAAGAAAATGGTGTGTATCAAGCTTAGCTTGCATAATTAAATCTTACGAAAATAAAAGTAAAAGTGCAAATAGAGAAAATAAAAATTAAAAATAAAGAAAAGTGCATAATTAATTAAATTGAAACTAATCTATATGCTTGAATGAAACTAATTAAGAGGTGCAAGTCTAATGCAAAATGCATGATTTGGAACCTAATGGTAATGGTGAAATGACCTTTGAAATAGAATGAGGAACAAAATCTAAGTGCAATAGGAATTCTGATGCATGCACTATGCAAATATGCACAAGTGAGGAATGATTATGGATCATGAATCATGCTAAAACTAAATGCAAAATGAGCTTAACACAAGAACAAGTTGATATGCTTGAATAAGTGGATTCTAGGCTGTCATAGGTGCAAACTGATCACTGAAAGTGGTAAATGGCAGTAGAGTTTTGGAACAACATTCTTAACTATATGAAGAATCAATGCATATTTCACACTAGAAAAATGTTGACACACATGGAAGCATACATGAAACTATATGACTGCAGAACTTTTATACCATGTTTGTAAGTATTTGGCATGATTTATGGACATAGATATGTTTTATACCATGTCTGTAAATATTTGGCATGATTTAAATATATGTATGGATTTTCTTTTGTACACTAGCATACCTTGTGGTGTGTTTTGTGTCTTCTTGTTTGGTTGTCTATTTCTTTTGTAATGATCACTTTTTTTTGTGGAAGTAGATGAAATTGCAAGTTTAGAGCACCTCTGGAGGTTGAGGAGCTATCAGGTAAGGTAGGTAAATGTCTCAAGGAACTTTATTAGTGGTTTATGTATAGGGCTTGTTAGTTTTAGTTGAAGTGTATAAATGATATATTTTTATAATCCCATCTTTTGTAAGACTGTATGAATATATTTTCTACTTTGAATTATCTGTTTTGAACATGATAAAACATCCTATTTTATGAGTTTTAAGATATTATAATTGGGATGTTTAAAAAAAGGTTATCTAATTACTTATCTCATTCAATAAAAATTGTATTTAGTAAATAATATAATTATCTAATTAAAATATAGTATTAAATTATCTAATTAAAATATAGTACTAACAAAAATTATAACGAGGTCTACTTTGTTATATAATAGTGTTTCCAATTGTAATAAATGGATCTTTCTTTCGTACTTATAGTTTTAATCTAAGTTTTTTATCTTTTTAATAAAATAAAAATATCTATAATATATTGAGCATATTATTTTAAGAGATGTAATTCTTAAAAATATAAAATAATGTTGGGACAGGGCATTTGCAGCTAAATCTTTCATTTTCAAATTTCAGATATAAGTTTTAAGACGAGATATTATGGTAAAATTCAAGATGAAATCACTAGTGCAGAATTCCCTTTTTACCTCGTCTTATATGTCTCGGTTGGCCAAGAATCGAAGCATATGATGGCGCGGTGGCATTTTTGCAATTAGAGCCAAGTTTTAGGTCTCGGTTCTCCTAATACCCGAAACCAAAGAGGGCTATAGGCCTCAGTTCGCTCAAAACTGGTGCCAAAGAGTGGTATAGGCCTTGGTCCAGCAAGACCCGAAGCCAAAAAGTGGCTACATTTTTGAAAAAGCCAACAAGCCGTTAGCTGTTTGGCCTCGGTCCAACAAGACCCAGTGCCAAAAGGGGGTCTATGGCTTCGGTTTCCTTAACAACCGAAGCCATAGGGTTTATTTAGGGTTCCAATTTCGCGAACCCTTCTTCTTCCTCGCGCCTCTACAACTCTTTCCCCACTCTCTCTCTTTGCTGCACCCACTGCCACCACACCCTCCAGCCATTGCAACCACCATGCGAACGAGCCCCTTGTGCTGCACCTCCATTTCGTGTCTCTCTCTCTCGCTCTCTCTCTCTCTCTCTCTCTCTCTCTCTCTCTCTCTCTCTCGCTC
>Ga0214542_1002075_pt1:0-40000 | contig 41489 bp, 16 predicted proteins | sample CNSS1metaG_FD_160096 | JGI IMG/M metagenome (GOLD analysis project Ga0214542, IMG submission 160096) | Root nodule microbial communities from cowpea collected in UCLA plant growth center, Los Angeles, California, USA - CNSS1 | ecosystem: Host-associated > Plants > Roots > Nodule | place... | reverse complement strand
ATTTTTAAAGATAATTATTTTTAAATTTTAAATTAATTTAAAAAAAAATAAAGGTTATAAGGCAAAATTTCCTTATTTTTAAGAGAAATATATTTTATTTGCCCCTTACTTTTAGAATAAAATGAATTTACATATAATGAATGTAATTTTTCGGAAAATAAAACATATAAACAATATATTTTTTATAATACTTTAATACATATTTATTTATTATGTCACATAAATATTAGTGGGATAAACCACAAGTTTAGTCCATAAATGTGCGAGATTACTTTAGTCTTTAAATTTAACTATTTATTATTATTTTAGTCCTTAGAATTTTTGTTGAAACGTGTTTAGACCAACACTTTGTTTTCGGATAGATAGAAAAGAGAGAAGTTAGTATTCTGTGGGTCCAACCTCAAAAAAAATTGTTTATGAATGAGAAGAGAGTGAAAATTTGTGAAACCTAATTAAAAGTGTAGTTCTAACTCTTTATTTTCATAACATAATATATATATATACACACACACACACTATGAAGAAATATGCCATTTTAAGAAAAAATTAGTTTTGATCTCTCTTCTTCTTTGGCATCCACCACGTTCATCGAGGCATTGCCGAGATGTTTGGTTCTGAATTAAACCACAAAGGACCCGCATCAAATGAGAAGCCAGTGAGAGTAACTTGGCAACATTTCACAGTTACTTCGTACCATGAAGAATTTGATGCCATAATTAACCAATTTGACCTTTCTGAAGAATGGTCTTAGGATTTGAGTGGATGGTGACACTGGGAGACATTATTTGGAACTTATCAAGTTGTCCATGGAGTTTACTGTTGCTGGAAAAAGACATGTTCTCAAGACCCAGAGCAGTGTAAAACTGATTAGAAACCAGCTAATAATGGATAAAACAATCATGAATGTGCACACATATTCATGATACAAGTCTGTCAAGAAGATGGATTCTTATTGCATAATCACAACTAATGCCACTCACACATCAACACCTGTGTTGATTTCAGAATTGCTGAATCAGTTTCAGGGTATTTTTGAATAACCTACTCAATTAACTCCTATTAGAAAAGGTCTTAATCATAAGATTTCCCTTTTGCAAGATACAAATCCACTAAATAAAAGACCACACAGACATGCAGAAAACCTAAAGGATATTTTTGATGAAGTTGTTCAAGAGATACTAGTGTCTGGTTTTATACAGAACAGCTACAGTTCTTATGTTAAGTCCTGTTGTGTTAGTTGGAAAAAAATGTCTATGTTGATTATAGGGAGCTTAGCAAGGGTACAGTTTAAGACAGGTTTCCAATTCCTTTAGTAGAAGACCTCATGGTTGAGCTGAATGATTCAGTTATTTTTTCAAAAATTGACTTGAGGGTCGGTTATCATCCAGTGAGGATGGATCATGCAGATACACACAAAAATGCATTACGAGTATTTTGGTCATGCCTTTTGGACTTACAAATGCCCCTAGGGTCCCCAGAAACTTTTCAAAGTTTGAATTTCTCGGAAAACTTTTATTAGCTTTCTTTAATGATATATTGATTCATAGCAAGAATGATATGTTGAGAATTAAGAAAAATTTACAACCAAGAATCATGATCACTTTGAAAAAAGGAATGCTGGTAGAGCTCAGGATGATGGAGAAACTTGAAAACTCCATGAAGATTCACTTGAAGGAGAAAGCTCAAAAACAAGGAAGAACCAAAGGGTAGATCACTAATCTTTGAAGTCTTCGGATGTTGGTTCAATTGGAAAAGAGATTCACCATGTTTCATTCAACTCTGTAGTTCATCTAGGCATGTTTTAGTTTTGTTGGAACTACGTGTCATCAGTTTAATTTACAATTTTGTAAATTTGGACAGATGTACAATATGAAGCACAAACTCTAACAATGACAGAGGACATGACACAGACATTACAACACTAGGACACAACATATGCACCAGAAACAAAGACAAAGAGAAGCTCAGATTAAATGAAGGCAGTACCATAACAAAAGATCTAAATTTAGAACGTTATTTTTATATTCACTTTTAAAAAGGTGAAATTCTATCTTCAAAGACATATTCTATTCTCATTTTCAAACCAACTTTTAAAGTTTTACATCTATTTCATTATGATAACCATTCTCACAAAAACAAATGAGACACTCTTTCTAATATTGTATTATATTTCAAATTGAATTTTCTAACAGTTTAACAATGTTAGTGTGTCCGACCAATCTAGTGGGATATTTCTACAAAAATACTCCATCTATATGCAAGTGGAATTTCAAGTATGACAAATTTGTTTAACTAGACATCTATTAAGGAGTATCAAAGGCACATTGTATAGGTCTCAGTACTGAAAACGTCTACAACACCGTATACATAAAAAAAGACGACCCTGTACTGCATAAGTTATAGATTATCAGAATCAAAATCGAAAAAATTAAGTATCGCTTTTAGACAAATTGTAACCTCCAAGAGACATAACCATTTTTATGATCTTCTAGTCATAAGGGGAAAACAAAACACAGAATAGCAGTTTGCATCTAGTGTTTTTGCAGAATTTTTGTTCAGAGATAAAATCAAAGAATAAATTGTGATATTACAACAAGAGCAGAAGATGGTCAAAACCTGGTTCATCTAAAAAGGCTTATCTTATTTAGATTCTTTGAACACAACATGGCGCTTCACCTTTGGATCATACTTCTTCAGCTCAAGCTTTTCATTCTTCTTGCTTTTCTTTATGGCATAAAAGAATCCAGTTCCAGCCGTTGAGACAAGCCTAATAACCTTAGACTATGACCACAAGAACAAAAACAGCAACAACAATCACACTTCGTTATCCAGATCAACAAGCGAACAATTAATGAATAACAAAATGTGAAAAGAAAAAGACACCTAATCTGTGACAAATTCACTAGTAAGAAGTTCTTTATGGCATGGTGATTAATAAAGGGGAAAATACCGGTAAATAAAAGGACAAAACTTGTATCTACATCAAAAAATGTAAACAATATTCTTCTTTAAACCCACCAAAGTTACCATTTTCAAATAAAATCCTGATTGAACCAAGGTGCCAGAGTGACCAATACCTTAGATGACCTTGCCTTAACTATTTCTGCGGACTTAAGATGAAACATTAAGGACCTAAAGGGTAAAATATCTTGGAAGACCTGACCCTAATCTATCTGCCAACTTATGGTAGAAACATTAAAGGCCTGATCCTGACCCTTAAATGTTGCTTGTACTATTATGAATTACTAATACCAAACTTCAATTCTAATTGGAGAATCTTATTAATAAGTTTATGACTAACTCAATCTCACCAATTCTTGTAAGGAAATTCTTATACCTCACTTAAGGTCATATTTCTAATCAAAGTGGAATATCCAAAAGAGAACAACGCAAACAATACATTCAATCCTTTATCTAAGTACTGTTCTAGATTAAAGAAAAAAACATGAGCATGTAGCAAATACAACAATGAATGGCCTATTGATTGACAGATAAAATTTGCAGAAATGGGAGCTAGCAAGCTACCTTTTTCTTACTGGAACCTTTTCCGGCCATACAAACAACAGGAGAACGTGTTGGGCGGCAAAACATGTCCTTTGACAAGTAATCTACATGTAATCAAACATCCCCAGAAATTCAGTTTAGTGTTAAGTTAACGATAAAAGGGTTTATGAATTTGCATTACCTCTGGAGAAAAGACCATTGGATGAGAAAGAGTTGAAGGGCCTGAAATTTGAGGGAAGAAGAGTGGAAGAAAAAGGAGAGTGATTGAAATTGAAGATTGAATTTCCTTTACCACCAGAAACAGTGAGCCCTGAAAAAACATGCGCTGTTGCACTCGCCATTTCTCTTCTTCTCTCCCTACAGGATAAGATAAGGTAAAGCCACAACAACCTTTGCCTGCGCCTATTTAAGAATGTCCACTCTATATTTCTGTATAAATTTCGTCATTGTGTAATTTTAAAATGCGTACAAAAATTATATATTTGATGATTCAATCGTTTAAAATTAAACATTAGTTTTCTAATTATTCTTTCATTTTTAACAACAAAATGTTATGAAATAAAAATAACATTAATTTCTCAATTAATTAAGTACAATAATAATATTTAAGTATAAAGTGATAGCGGAAAACATTGTAATAAAATAATATATTGATTAAATATGATGTAATTCAAATTCTGAGTTTTTAGCATTGTTTCTTTAATGAATTTTCAAAATGGACTAAGGTTGATATATTAAAAAAGTTTATAATATATTTTAAAACATTAAAATTGATGTTTACTAATATACTTTGAATCTCAATAGAACGATATTAAAAATTCAATAAAACATTTAAATTCTAGATGTAACTTTAGGGAAAATAATATTAATTAGAAGGATGAGTAACAAACAAAATGTACAATATATTATGAAAATTTGAACTTCATAAACTTAAATAAGTTTTTAAATAAATCTTACCAACCCTAAGTGGATAAGTGTCCAAATCAAATAAAATTTGTCCTAAAATCAATTCATAAATTTACTAGTTCTTGGGTACTTATTATTTTATCTTTGTATATCACTATTACAATTTTTCTATTACATAAGATTTTTCTTATAAATTAATTAAAAGATTTTACAAAAATTGTTTTTTTTTGTCAATTTTTTTAGAATTTTAATTCATAGATAATTCTTTTTTAAATAATTATTTCTTACAAAATTATAAAATTTGCAAAATTTGCAAGTATTTTTTAGAAAAATTTTTTACAAAAAAAGTATTTTATATAAAATATTTTACAAAAAATAATTAATAATAATATTTTACAAATATTTTTTTCACAACAAAATTTATAAATATTTTGTATGAAAAAATTTCTAAAAATAATTGATAAAAAATATGAGTTTCTTAAACGTAATTCTAGAATAGTTAAAGAACAATTTCTTTTTCCTCTCAAAGTCTTAGAAATCATAGCAGATTTCTTTTTTGTTTTCAAAAGCTTCAATTGTGAGAGTCAACGTTCAACCCAATGAATGACCATCATCTCACCAAAACTAAATCAATTGCTAAGAGAAATCTACCTTCTAGTTTAGAACATTACCGATCGATTTTAGGAATTAATGAGCAATGAAATTATGGGAATTAAAAGTTAAGTTTTTTTATTACCAATACACAATAATATAACTGATATTATAATTTTTTTTATTATATTATAAATGTGAGTTAAGTATCAAGTTCATGATTAATGTTTAGTAGAGATTAGTTTATTATTCTCTTTCATTTTTGATGTTATATTCGAATTTAGAAATCAATTTATTCAGACCAAGGAGTAATAGTGATTGTACCAACTTGCAATCTTAAAAGAAGATGAAGAGAATTTGAAAATACATAAATGTGGACTGGGACAAGTAGTGGCCCAGTAGGAAATAACAACCTAAGAAAATCAAAACTTTAAAAGCTAGACATTAACAAGTAAATAACCAAAAAAAAACCACTAACATTAATAACATATAAACCACGACACACGAAAGATGTAGTCAACTTTCGACCACAACCTCGTAATTAATCACTAAAATTCTTTCTTCATCTATAAAACACGTTACTTCTAGTTATTATGGTGATCATCAGCTACACAACATGAACAAAACGGCATAAGCACGATCACGACGATGAAGATGATGATCATTATTTCTATTATTATTGCCATATTATGATCAATTCAGCACCCTGCAGTTCCTTCTGATTTCTCCATTGGTCCCAGTGAGAGGACTAATGTTGCCCATCTTCACCATGGCAGCAGCAAAGTCCCTGAAAAAGGCAGCAGAATTGGCGCTGTAGGTCCTCACAAGGGCATCTTGAGAGCCACCATTGAAAAGCACTTGGTCAGAGTGGAGAAGGCCACGCTGGTTCACAAGGTCAGTGTAGTAGTTGTTGTCAAAACGGGTTGGTGTGACGGTGTCAAGAGGGGCCAAGTTGGTGTTCCCTCCAGAATTAGGACAATTGGCCCTTCTTGTGGTGGCAAAGTTTGGATCAATGTTGGTTTCGTTGTATATGCGAGTTCTGAAGAATTGGCACTGTGCTTGGCCAATTGTGTGGCCTCCCGAGAGCACTGTTAGGTCTCTTGCTGTCAAACCTTTCGCTGCAAACATGGTTATCAGGGTGGCAAGGTCTGAGGCAGGTGAAGGGATTTCGGTGTTGGCTGCATTCTGATTTGCTGTTCTTGAATCTCTTCTTCCTAGAGGCACTGTCCATGAGGGTCCTCCTAGCTGCAAACAATCATGGATTTTAAATTCTTTACTCATACATAGTACTGGAAAAAACACTAAAGAACACATTTTCATCTAATGTTTTCTTTTGTGAAACTCTATGGTTGTGTGTCAGAGAGAGATGTTGATGAACACACTAAAAAGAGAAAGGGAATATTTGGTGAGATTGTAGAAACCTTAACTTTTCATACAGTTTCTTCACAAAGAGATAAGGTAGGCGTGAGACATGAACCTTGATTTTTGTTTTATATGATGATTTTATTTACTGTGTGATATTTTTGGGTGAAATTGTATGTCCCACTAATGCATGATGATAGATTAAGATAGAAAAGTGAAACCGAAAGTGGGGAACATGGTTTGAAAACAGGCTCATGCAGAAGAAAATGGAAATAAAGAGAGAAACCGACATCAAGTAAATTACTAATTGACTTATTGTGAGAATGACTTCACATCAGAATCTCAGTGACATCAGAACGCAGTCTGAATAGGAGAAGGAAAAAGTGTATACTGTTCATATTTTACTTTTATTTTCTGTGCATTGCGTTCACTTTTTCTAACTACTCATGTGAAATAAATTATTCTAATTGGTTATTTCTGTTAACTATACTAATTTTGTTCGCAGGGTTTGGTTATTATATAAATCATGAAGAATTGGACTCACCAGAACTATTCCATCTCTTGTGGCAAGAGCAAGAATATCAGCACAAGACACAGTGGCATTGCAAGCAGCTTCAACGTTGGTTTTAATGGTGTCAATAACTTCGAAGCCCCTTGCTGAATTTCTGTTAGGAAACGCGTTTTTCTCTCCTGTGAATGTTGCAGTGTCGTCCAATAGAATTGATGCATCACAGCCCTGCAAACAAAGAAATAATCAAAACCATAAAGAGAATAGTTTTGAACTATGCACATGCAACCAAAAAAGCTAGAAAGTTAAAGAAAATGCAGAAGATAAAAGTGTAAATTAGGCATCCATTTGGACACATTTGATCGTAATATGGAAAAAAATGTGAGCTTAGATCGAAAGTGCAAAGTGGGGTAGCAAGGTTTACTTGTACAAAGCAATCATGGAAAAACAAGCGAAGAATAGAGGCACCAATCCTAGCTTCTGTGCGAATGGCTTGTATCATTGTACGACGCACTATGGCTTGAAGGTTGGGGCAAGTTCTGGCATAAAAGGTGGAAGAAAGTTGTGCATTGCTTGAAAAGGCAAAGAGAGAAAGAATAGAAACTATAACAAAGAAAGACTTGTTAATGGAAGACATGTTGTGTATAACTAGTTTGAATAGCTAAATAACTCTTTTTTCTGTGAGTTGTGAAGTTGGTTTTAGAAGAAGAAACCTTGCATGATATTTATAGGCAAAAGGGTGTTATGCATGCAGAGAAGAAGAGAAGAAAGAGAGTTAGATATGAGTGAGAAATCAGAAAATGGAAAATTATGCCTTCAATTAATTGTGTTCGGTTCAATTTTCAAACTTGTCTGCTCCTACTTTACATAGACGCGCTTTGCTTTTCCTCTGGGAAATGAAAGGAAGAAAAATTGTAAAATGAAGACAAAAGATATGATTAAAGAGTGGTTGACTTTATCCAAAAGTATGCATGAAAACAAAGGAAAAACTAATAGTAGTAACAACATATTTTGAGTAGTATGAATAATGTAGGGTTTGAAATATTCTTTCATCAGTGTGATACAACTTTAGAGATTACTATATGTGCGTTTAAGGAATATACATATTATTGTGGTTAAAATTGAAGTTATTTATTTTTTGGAATTGTATTTTTTTAGCCTGTCTAAATGGATTGATGTTAAGTTAGTATTTAAATTTATGGGCTGATTTATTTTATAAAATAATAATATTATTTTATATATTAAAATGGTTAATTAATTTAGATCGAGTTAACATAAATTTAATAAATAATAATGTTCATTTTTTTTTTCATTACCAAAGAAAATGTCTACTTATTTACATGACTGAAACTAATTTAGTTTAATGTGGTTTTAGATATTGAAAGGGAAAAAAAACACTTTATATATTAGTTAATGGTAGATTTTAAAGTAGAGTTATACAATAAAAAAAGTATATAGTACAATAATTAGTGTAATTTATAACTATGCTATACAGTTCTTTCTATCATATAAAAATAACTCTTGGTTTTAGCTATTGTATTGGTAAAAAAATTAAATGATAAACAATCTATAAGTAAAATACTTGAATAATATTATCGAGTACGGTAAACAAACACTTTGATTCTTGAAATTAGAACCCGCTATCGTATTTTGAGTCCCGATACTTTTTGACTAAACATATCTTACTTTTATTACAAGTTATTTTCCTTATAAACAAATTATATATCAAATATATATTTGAAATGACATAGAAGTGCTTAGTTACTTGTTGCTATTTTTATTTTTGAATATGTATTAATATAACTATTTAAGTTACATATTTCAAAAAATTATTAATGATATTGATTTATCAGTTTTTGGATATTTTTTTTATTTTAGGAAAAAGATTTTTTGACAATTCTTTTGATAAAGTATTAATAATATTCATATGTCATCACTTAATTAGATCAATATTTTTTTATAAATAATTTATTATAGTTTGAAAAGAGAAGAGAAAACTTTTGTGAACACTTTATCAAAGTTTGTTAACAAGTACTTTTTCGACATATTTATTTTATGGCTAATATGATAGCACCAAAATGATTGATTCATCAAATTATGTCACTTCTTCTTTTTGGATAAATCTTTTCTGGTCGTAGTTTAATTATTTATTTATTTTTATAAAGGAGTAGATGACTGTTGTTACTTTACACATCAGCAGTATTAGTTGCTTTTTATGATTACGAGAAGGAAAAGTATTGCTTGACTCACTTTTAAATCTACATACATTTCACAATTGGTTTTATAATAAAATATTATATTTATTATAATAAAAATAAATATAAACAAAATATATATGAAATTTTAAGTTGAGTATAACAGAAAAATTAGAGTGTCAAACTAATATGCTGATGAAACTTATTTTGTGTGGTGGGTATACACAATATACAATTAAATATTTTATATTTTATATTATGAATTCACGAACAAGTATAAAATTTATATATTACTTTAAATTTTCGAATTTAACTTAAAAGTTATAAAACCGTCGACCAATCATTTTAGCTGCAAAAGTAGAAATTGTTTCCCATTAACAAAAAGTGCTGACTTTTAATCATTAACGCGTTGTTTTTTTGGATAAGCCATGTGCTGTTCAGTTTGACTACCTATTACTTTGTCTAATGTCTGTGCAAGAGTTTTTTTATTTCTTTTTTATTTTTTTTAAATAGATTTTAGTTTTTTGTTTGTTTTTTCTTTTAAAATTTTATTATAATTTAGAAATGCCAAAGTGGTGTAAAAGGAATCTCTACTATTGACCAAGTTATGCGTGCTCTAAGTTTGGGTGTTGAAGACTTTCAAAAATAAACACAGATATGGTATATGTTTAATTAATTTGCTGAAAAGAAAATTATATATGTTTAATATGTTGATTAATTAAAGGTTTAAGTAATTGATAAATTTGAAATTTTTTAATTAAACTATTAAATTTATGTAGTTAATTGAATTTTTTGAAAATTTAAAATTTCAATTGAGTTGTTTTTGTTAATTTTTTTAGTTAGATAATGTTATTGCTAATTAAGTGATGTGATTTTTTTTTTTATGATTTAGAAAGTAGTCCAATAGCATATATGGTTCTATAAATGTTACTCAAATATTTTAATATTATAAAGTTAACCATGAATAGAATTGTATTAAAGTTTTATTTTATAAAAAAAAAAATTAAAACTTTTCTCTAAATCATCTCTACTGTTTCTCTAAGATTATGACTTAATCTTTTATTTCTTTGAAGATACGAGTTCATTTTAGGACTTCATGTGGTATAGAGGGCAATACAACCAACTAATCAGATTTGTGAAAAGAGTAAGTTCATTAGCTTTCCACGAATCTTTGTTCTTTTGTAATCATGTGTGTGTACAAATCATTAATTTGAATTTTCTTTGTGTAATTAGAGCTACCTGCATTAGTACAAATGTGATTTAATGGCGCAAACAAATTGGGTCACAATGAAAACGTAGCTAATGTTGACGCAGTGAAACTTTTGAAAATATTGTGAAAGTATAGGCTATATGGTTCAGATAAAACCTAGCATATTATATAGGCTACGGTTCTATAGATGAATCATAACGTGTACTGAGAAAATTTCATTATAGGCTATGATTCATCCAAATAGTTGTAGCATATACTTGTATATGCTACGATTTTATTTGAATTGTAGCCTAAATAAAGTTATTTTCTTCATTTTTTACTTGTTTGTGAATAGTCATGTTACCTCCCGTTGTTACAAAATTTGTTGTTTCCTCCTTTGTTATGAAACAATAGCTTTTTCTTGCCTTGTTTTCTTGGTTTTTGTTAAGAAGCATTGGGGGTGTCTGTAACATCCCGTCAGGATATTACGAATTTAATAAAATAAAATAAAATAATTAATTTCAATGCATTTAATAATACCTCATTTCCCAAAAACATGGGAAATTTAAGACATTCTTATTAATTCCAAATATACTCAAAGTTCGTAAATCATAAAATTGAACATAATTACAAAGCCTCTCATCCGAGGTTACAAATTATTTCAAAACAAAAACATGTAAATCTCCCAGACTATCCCCTCTCTGCTGCTAAGCCTCACCAACTCCACCTGCATCATCACTTGCTCACATGTACCGCGTACACGATCATCGCCAAACACAAGCAGATAGGATGAGCTAAAATAATAAGAAATAATTTTGCACCAAACATATATACATAATATACATTAAAAAAAATCTCATATTTTAATCCGCATGGCCACCACCATGCATGATATCATTCAGCGTCAAAGAACCCCCTCCTTCTTTAATCACATGGCCACAACTATGAAACATTAACACACCTTAAGGAAGCCTCGCTACCTTCCTTCCACATGGCCACAACCATGCCAGCAATGTTACACATCACCTAATGATTTTCTCAAGGCGCCTTGCTGCCACACCTATCAGCCACAACCGATAGAGCACGTGCGGAAATCATGCTACGGATCACACACCGTAACGCCAGGTGGAGTTCCCAATTAAGAACATAGTCTGTAACGTCCTAGGACTACCAAACTCGTCAGCATATCACTAAGGAGGGCAATCCATCTGGACCCATCCGTACTAGCCATAACTAGCACACTCACACCGGCAACACTCGCCAACCTGAGCCATAACTCAAAGGTTCCTCGTGTTCATCTGCTATCCCGAGCCATAACTCAAGGGAAGTCATTCCGGGCCACAACCCATAGAATGTCACGTGCTTCACCCCTATCCTGAGCCACAACTCAAGGATACATTCCGGGCCACAACCCATGGAACACTAGCAAGCCCACCATCGAGATATCCTTAGAAGCCTTATAGACCATGCTTTACAACTTCCATCTCATACCATTAATACAGCGATAACCCATGCCTTGAATGCACAATGGCACCCTCGCTCGCTTAGGCTAAACGCCTTTGTTTAACTAGTCCAGCCTATCTCGCTTAACCTAGACCCACTAGCTTGGGCGAGCCTCCAACACCTCTGCAGCCTACGAAGTCTCGCTTAAGCAAGATCCTTCTCGCTTGGGCGAGACCCTCAGTCGCCCAGGATTAAAATGCCTCGTCTAGGCGACGAGTTCAACAAAACTACGAACCTTCCCTCGAGATCTCGCTTAGGCGAGAGGCCCTCGCCTGAGCGAGACACACTTCTGCTCAAAACAACAATCAATCCTGCCTGCGCGAGATGTTCAATCAAACCACACAAACACCCACGAATTCTCGCTTGGGCGAGGCACACTCGCCTAAGCGAGATGACCTATCGCCCTAGACCAAATCACCCCGCCTAAGCGAGATGGTCGAGCAGGGAAGGTTTTCGAGTCCCTGCATATTTCGCTTAGGCGAGCCACTGTTTCACGCACACAACAATAACATACAAAATTCACACTCCCAAATCATGCCAACCAATCTAGAATAATGCACCAACTATGTACACACAATTCAGACCCAACATAAATCCCAAAATTCATGTTTAAAGCATAAGTTGCACTGTCAGTACCCAACCCTCATTATTTCCATACAATTGCATAAAAAGTTTGATCCCATGCCACAAGAACAACCAGTACAACATCCCATCAACTGAAGCACGAAAATTTGGCTACACACACAACACAATCATGCAAAACAATACAGTTAAACCAGGATTTCGAGTTCAGCTTCCTTAACCTGGATCCTTTGGCTTAGTAGTGGATTACTTGAAAGCTTCCAAAAACACCAACAACTCCCTTCTTTGCCTATCCCTCAATTCAGTCCCAAAACCTCCCTCAATTTACCCCAAATTGACCTTTTAGATGAAGCTTTAATGGGGTTAATTAAAAAAAACGAAAACTGGTTTTTATTTCTATTCAAGGCCCATTACTTGATGGTTTTTCAGCCCCTTTGGCCCACAACTAATTTTTAAGCAAAAAGAGTTAAATCTGACTTACCAAGGTTCGAACCCATGACCTTACTAAAGCCAAAATCAAAGCTAAATCACCAAGCCAATTAATGTTTCATGTCAATTCACACACATTTACCATCATGTTATCACCCAACACGACCATGTATAATTTTAAAATAAAAATAAGTCAACCAAAACACCAATAACACTCATAGGACTCGAACCCAAGTCTTCTCACACAATCAAAGTACTCTCAACCATTTGAGCTAGTACTTTTCCACATCATACCCATTAGAATTTAATGTCATAAATAAGCTACCTACCCGCATTTATTAATTAATTACTTATTTAATTAATTAAATTCCGCGGATCTTACATTCCCTCCACCTTAAAATTTTTCGTCCTAAAAAAAGAGAACTTACCAGCAAACAGGTGAGGATACGACTTCCTCATAAGATCCTCCATCTCCCAAGTCATCTCCTGGGTTGCCTCGTCCCAGAGAACCTTCACAGTTTGGATCTCCTTCTCTCTGAGTTGCTTGACTTGAGAATCCAAGATTCTCACCGGTCTAACTCCCATAGTCAAATCCTCGCCCACCTGGACATCGTCCTTCTCCAACACATGATTAGGATCTGCCACGTACTTCCTCTGCTGTGAGACATGGAAGACGTTGTGCAGATTTGCCAAGTGTGGTGGCAAGGCAATCTCGTACGCTGCGGGTCTGATCATTCTCGTAATTTGGTATGGCCCGATGAACCTAGGAGTCAGCTTCCTCGACTTAAGAGCTCTCCCAATACCTGCTGTCGGAGTAACCCAGAGGAATACGTGATCACCCGCCTCAAACTCGAGTGGCCTCCTCCTCTTATCTGCATAAGACTTCTGTCGACTTTGAGTTGCACGCATACGGTCCTGTATCACCCTTACTTTCTCAGTGGTTTGTTGCAAGAATTCTGGCCCAAGCACCATTGACTCCCCATCCTGCTGCCAACACAACGGAGTCCTGCATCTCCTACCATACAATGCCTCGTATGGTGCCATCCCAATGTTGGAATGGTAGCTATTATTGTACATGAACTCCACCAATGGCAACATGTCACTCCACGTACCCAAGTGATCTAACACATAAGTCCTCAACAGATCCTCCAATGACTGTATGGTTCTCTCAGACTGTCCATCAGTCTGAGGGTGGTATGTCGAACTCATTCTTAGCTGAGTACCCAAGGCATCCTGCAATGACTGCCAAAATCTCGATGTGAACCTCAGGTCTCTGTCTGACACAATACTTGCAGGCACTCCATGAAGTCTGACCACTTCTCTGACATACAAATCTGTCAATTTGTCCATAGACATCTTTTGGTTAATCGGCAGGAAGTGCGCACACTTCGTAAGTTTGTCTACAATAACCCAGATCCAGTCATGTCCTCTCACAGACCGTGGCAAGTGCGTGACAAAATCCATGGAAATGTTGTTCCATTTCCACTATGGAATGTCAAGAGGCTCCAACGTGCCACCCGACCTCTAATGCTCAATCTTCGCCTTTTGGCATACTAAACAAGAAGCGACATAGTCGGCCACATCAGTCTTCATACTTGTCCACCAGAAGTTCGCTTTCAAGTCCTTGTATATCTTAGTCAAACCTGAATGTATGCTAAGACGACTCTTATACCCTTCATCCAAGAGCATCTTCCTTAGGACCCGACTGCGAGGTACACACTCTCTCTCTGAATCTTAGGATACCATCTCTGCCCATCCTGAAGTCTTTTCTCTTCTCGGTGCCCAACTCACTCACTATCTGCTGTAGTTCTTGATCTTTACCTTGTTCCTCCCTGACCTCATCCAAGAACTCATTAGTGATCTACAACATGTTGCACCGTATATGATCAGCACTTGTGTATAGATTCAAGTTCATATCTCGCAGTTTCTGTATAAGCTCCAACTCCTTCATCATCATAGCAGACATATGAACTCTCTTCCGACTCAAGGCGTCGGCAACTACATTGGCTTTACCTAGATGGTATAGAAGCTCAAAATCATAGTCTTTCAAATACTCCATCCAACGCCTCTGTCTCGTATTCAACTCTTTGTGATCTAATAAGTACTTCAAACTCTTATGATCACTGAACACTTGAAACTGCGAACCATACAAGTAGTGCCTCCATGTCTTGAGAGCAAAAACTACCGCAGCCAATTCTAAGTCATGTGTAGGGTAGTTCTTCTCGTGTACCTTCAGCTGACGAGATGCATAAGCAACAGGTCGTTTCTCCTGCATCAACACACACCCCAAGCACTGGTATGAAGCATCACAGTACACCTCAAACGTCTTGGTTGTGTCTGGGATAGCTAATATAGGTGCAGTGGTCAATCTCCTCTTTATATCCTCAAAACAGACTTCACACTCGTTTGTCCAAGAGAAAGACTGGTCCTTCCTGGTGAGTTGAGTCAATGGACTCACCATCTTGGAGAACCCTTCCACAAAGCACCTGTAATAACCTGCCAGGCCCAAGAAACTCCTCACCTCAGTCACAGTCTGTGGCCTTTCCCACTTCCCCATTGTTTCAATCTTCGTTGGATCCACTGCGATTCCTTAGGTTGAGATTACATGGCCCAAGAATTGAACCTCATCAAGCAAAAACTCACACTTCGATAACTTCCCATAAAGCTTATGCTCTCTAAGTACCTCTAATACCACTCGCAGATGATTCGCGTGTTCTTCTCTACTCTCAAAATATATCAGTATGTCGTCAATGAATACCACGACAAATTGATCCAAATACGGCTGAAATATCCTATTCATGTAGTCCATGAATATAGCGGGCGCATTCGTCACCCCAAATGGCATCACCACATACTCATAGTGGCCGTAGCGAGACCTGAATGTTGTCTTCTGCACATCCTCTAGTTTGACTAAGATCTGATGATATCCAGACCTCAAGTCAATCTTAGAGAACACAACTGCTCCCCTCAATTGATCCAGCAAGTCATCAATCCTCGATAACGGGTACTTATTCTTGATTGTTAACTTATTCAGTTGCCGGTAGTCAACACACAACCTGGAACTGTCATCCTTCTTTTTCACAAGTAATACCAGTGCTCCCCATGGTGATGCACTCGGCCGAATAAACTTCTTCTCAAGCAGATCCTCAATCTGCTTCTTCAACTCTGCCAACTCAGCCGGTGTCATCCGATATGGTGCCATAGATACTGGGCCAGCCCCAGGGATGAGATCAATGGTGAAATCCACATCCCTGCTTGGTGGCAATTATGGGATTTCATCAGGGAAGACATCTATGTATTCATCTACCACTGGAATCATACTAATCTTCTCTACAGTACTCTTCTTCTCCGTCTGAGCTACTATCATAAAACATGTAGCTCCCGCTTCAATCTCCTTCTCTGCTTGGTTGGATAATATCAATTCCAGTCCTTCTACATCTGGAAACACCACCTTGCGTTGCCCGCAATCGATTACCACATGGTTGCTGGCCAACCAATCCATACCCAGAATCATGTCCAACCCTTCCATTGGTAAGCAGATGAGATTCACCTTAAACCTGCGGCATGCCACCTCCATAGGGCATCCCACACAAATAGATGTGGCGGATACCTCTCCCGACGCTGGTGTCGCAATTATTAACTCGCACGCCAGCTCTCGCATCACTAGACTGAGCCTCCTCACACATTCATTGGATACAAATGAATAGGTAGCTCCTGAGTCATACAATACAACAACCTCGTGATCAAACAACAAACAAATAGTCTGTACTAAGTTACCTGACTGGGCTGCCTCGGTAGTCGTCAAGGCGAATACACGACCAGGGGCTCTAGGTCGATCCCCGACTGGTTTCTTCGCTGGTGCACCTCCAGCCGGTTTCTTATTCGGGCAGTGACGTACAAAATGGCCCGACTGATCACAAACGTAGCACTTACCAGTGCTACCACCACCACCACTAGAGTTTCCTGAGGGTTTTAGACAATCCCTCCGAAAATGCTCCCCACCACAATTGTAGCACTATAGTTTCTTAGCTAAACTTTGTGGCCTGTCATATGGCTTCTTTTGCTGTCGTGAATCAGAGGTGGTCTTCTGAGGTCAAGCCCCTCTGTTGGGCCCCATCTCTAGCTACTCTACAGCCTTGGCCTGCTCCACCAAGATTAGAAACTCCCTGATCCGGAGAGGTACAATAAAACGACGTAACTCGTGTTTCAACCCACCCTCATATTTTCTACATCTCCACTCCTCGATGACGGTGGGCGAGTAGAACCTGGCCAAGTACTCAAATATGTTTGTGTATGCCTGCATAGTCAGGTTCCCCTACTTGAACGTGAGGAATTCTGCCTCTCTCTCATGCCTGGCACTGTCTAGAAAATATTTCTCCAGAAATCTCGCCCTGAAGGAAGTCCAGGTAACCTCCTCGCCCCAGGTCTGCAGGAGCTGTTGCATGCCTGGCCACCAGTATTCTGCGTCAGCTACCAGCAGGAATGAGATAAATGCGAGCTTTTGAGCATCTGTGCAATTGATCACTCTACAGATTTTCTCACACTCTCTGGGCCAAGCATCGGCCTCATCCGGAGTGGATTTGCCCATGAATTTTGAGGGCTTATGCCTCATAAAGTCCTCCATGGACACCGGACATGTGGGTGCTACCACGGCTCTAGGTTGCCCTACAATAGGCTGCATCGCATCTACCATCTGATGTATCGCCTGCGCGATCGCATCAGTCCCAACATTATTCCTCCTCCGCCTATTTGCCATAGCCTGAGCACGTCACATATAATTGTTCACATCAACCAACTTTGGTTAAGACTTTATACCAAAAGTTAGACAACAACAATGATCAAAATGATCTCACAAGCACACACGGTAAGCTCATTCCCCATAGACCCCAAAAAATCTTTTGAAAACCATTGGTCTGATACCAAATGTAACATCCCGTCAAGATATTACAAATTTAATAAAATAAAATAAAGTAATTAATTTCAATGCATTTAATAATACCTCATTTCCCAAAAACACGAGAAATTTAAGACATTCTTATTAATTCCAAATATACTCAAAGTTCGAAAATCATAAAACTGAACATAATTACAAAGCCTCTCATCCGAGGTTACAAATTATTTCAAAACCAAAACATGTAAATCTCCCAGACTATCCCCTCTTCGCGGCTAAGCCTCACCAGCTCCACCTGCATCATCACCTGCTCACATGTACCGCGTACACGATCATCGCCAAACACAAGTAGATAGGGTGAGCTAAAATAATAAGAAATAATTTTGCACCAAACATATATACATATTATACATTAAAACAAATCTCATATTTTAATCCGCATGGCCACCACCATGCATGATATCATTCAGCGTCAAAGAACCCCCTCCTTCTTTAATCACATGGCCACAACCATGAAACATTAACACACCTTAAGGAAGCCTCGTTACCTTCCTTCCACATGGCCACAACCGTGCCAGTAATGTTATACATCTCCTAATGATTTTCTCAAGGCGCCTTGCTGCCACACCTATCGGCCACAACCGATAGAGCACGTGCGGAAACCATGCTACGGATCACATACCGTAACGTCAGGTGGAGTTCCCAATTACGAACATAGTTCGTAACGTCCTAGGACTACCAAACTCATCAGCATATCACTGAGGAGGGCAATCCATCTGGACCCATCCGTACTGGCCACAACCAGCACACTCACATCGGCAACACTCGCCAACCTGAGCCATAACTCAAAGGTTCCTCGTGTTCATTCGCTATCCCGAGCCATAACTCAAGGGAAGTCATTCCGGGCCACAACCCATAGAATGCCACGTGCTTCACCCCTATCTTGAGCCACAACTCAAGGATACATTCCGGGCCACAACCCATGGAACACTAGTAAACCCACCATCAAGATATCCTTAGAAGCCTTATAGACCATGCTTTACAACTTCCATCTCATACCATTAATACAGCAATAACCCATGCCTTGAGTGCACAATGGCACCTTCGCTCGCTTAGGCTAAACGCCTTTGTTTAACTAGTCCAGCTTATCTCGCTTAACCTAGACCCACTAGCTTGGGCGAGCCTCCAACACCTCTGCAGCCTACGAAGTCTCGCTTAAGCGAGATCCTTCTCGCTTGGGCGAGACCCTTAGTCACCCAGGATTAAAATGCCTCGTCTAGGCGACGAGTTCAACAAAACTACGAACCTTCCCTCGAGATCTCGCTTAGGCGAGAGGCTCTCGCCTGAGCGAGACACACTTCCGCTCAAAACAGCAATCAATCCCGCCTGCGCGAGATGTTCAATCAAACCACACAAACACCCACGAATTCTCGCTTGGGCGAGGCAGACTCGCCTAAGCGAGATGACCTATCGCCCAAGACCAAATCACCCCGCTTGAGCGAGATGGTCGAGCAGGGAAGGTTTTCGAGTCCCTACACTCGCCTAAGCGAGACATGCAGACTCTGGCACTGTTTCACGCACACAACAACAACATAACAAATTCACACTCCCAAATCATGCCAACCAATCCAGAATAATGCACCGACTATGTACACATAATTCAGACCCAACATAAATCCCAAAATTCATGTTTAAAGCATAAGTTGCACTGTCAGTACCCAAACCCTCATTATTTCCATACAATTGCATAAAAAGTTTGATCCCATGCCACAAGAACAACCAGTACAACATCCCATTACTTGAACCAGGATTCTCAGCCCCCTTGGCTGCTAGGTTTCCTCCACCCTCCCATATTCAGCCCACAACTAATTTTTAAGCAAAAAGAGTTAAATCTAACTCACCAAGGTTCGAACCCATGACCTTACTAAAGCCAAAATCAAAGCTAAACCACCAAGCCAATTAATGTTTCATGTCAATTCACACACATTTACCATCATGTTATCACCCAACACGTCCATGTATAATTTTAAAATAAAAATAAGTCAACCAAAACACCAATAACACTCATAAGACTCGAACCCAAGTCTTCTAACACAATCAAAATACTCTCAACCATTTGAGCTAGTACTTTTCCACGTCATACCCATTAGAATTTAATGTCATAAATAAGCTACCTACCCACATTTATTAATTAATTAATTATTTAATTAATTAAATTCCGCGGATCTTACATTCTCCCCACCTTGAAATTTTTCATCCTCAAAAAAGAGAACTTACCAGCAAACAGGTGAGGATACGACTTCCTCATGAGATCTTCCATCTCCCAAGTCATCTCTTGGGTTGCCTCGTCCCAGATAACCTTCACAGTTTCGATCTCCTTCTCTCTGAGTTGCTTGACTTGAGAATTCAAGATTCTCACCGGTCCAACTCCCATAGTCAAGTCGGTCCGCGGGCCAACACATGTTGGCTTCTGTGACTCAACGGGCTCAATATCCTGACCCCGCCCCATGTTTTTTTGTAGGCTTGCACATTTGTTGTTCTCTTTCTATTTTTTTTTTCTTCTTTCTCCATTTTTAGCCTGTAACTAACTCGTGTAGACCGTGCTCAACGTATTATCATTGAAACAGTGATGAGTTTGGAGTTTCCCAACTTTTTCATTAGTGACTTAAACCAATTTTTAAATATATCTGACTTAATACAAGGGGATAAATCTTCAAACCAAACAAAATCTTTCCTTAAAATAAATTATTAAATTTGCTACTTTATCGATATGTACTTATTATTTTCCTTTTGTACATGAGATATAAAAAAGATATACTACCAATAATTAAACAACACTTTCTTTTTCCTTTAAAAATCTTAGAAATCATAACATATTTTTCCTTAAAACTTCAATTATGAGATCCAGATCTCCACCAAGTGAATGATCATCATCTCACCACAATTAACTTAATTGCCAAGAGGACTTTGCCTTTAAGAATACAAAAAAAATTATATCAATTGTGACTATTATTTTTATAAACAATAACATTTTAAATTGTCACAATTTATGTGTGAGACGGTTTTGAAAATTGTCATAAATCTTACCGCCATAGATTATTATAGGATAGTGATATAGTGACATACAAATTTCAACAACTTCTCTCACAATCTTACGTGGCACCTGACTGGGTACTTTTTAAATTCTTTTTTTCATTTCCACATTTGTAATGTTTGAAAGAAAGAGGGAGGCACAAAGGCAGAAAATGCAAGTGCAAATTGTTGAAGTTGAAAGTAGCTTCTTTGTGGTCCTCAATCGTCGATCTTCGTCTCCAACCTTTGATCTTCGTCTTCAAACTCTATTTTTCTTCTTCAATCCATATTATTGTAAAAACCCTTCTTCTTCTTGGTATTCATGTTCTTCTTCTTCCACACAAAGGTGCAATTTTTCCCACTGTACGAAAGGTTCGTTGGTTCAGTCTCCATATCCATTTGTGTGGAAATGAACAATTTTTTTTATAGTGTGCAGGAGCATTGTCATAGTAGTGGTTTTAGACATGGACGGTTGTAGATGGATTTTTGTTTGAAGTGTTAGTTGTTTAGGTTAGGGTTAACATTTTGTGTTGTTATTTTGATTGTTATTGCCTGTGAAATGCTTTCGCCCACATTTTTTCTTCGATTAAGTCTTATAACTAAGTTTGTGTAGTGCTGAATTTGTGTAACCCAACTGGGTTGAGCGCTTTGCATATAATTGTGAAGGTAAAATTTTAGAAGTTTGCGGGTGTATAAGATTGTGTTTAAAATATCTTATTATATATCTTGAAAATTATTAAATTTCATGTAAGGACCCCTCAGTTACAACCCAAGCCAGCATCCACACGAAGTAGTTTATCGTCCTGAATTTGGTTCACATATTGGTGTTGGCTTATGTAGTAAACTATAAACACATATTTGCTTACTTAAGATTTAATATATGCGAACCCATGGTTTATGATTTGCACATTAGTTATCCTTGGTAGTTATAGTTGATGATGAATGATATTGACTGATTGACTTCTTCACTAAACTTTAAATGAAAATATATGTCTAATGTTGACTTCATAATTGCGAAATCACGGGCTATGATTTCCATAGTACATGTCCATGTTACTTAAAGTTCAGCATGAATGATTTTTATTGATTGCCTTATTGAGTAAACTGTAAATCCACATATGTGCTTACATAGAGTTAATAAGTACGAACCCATGGTGTATGATTTGCACAATAGATATTCATGTTAGCAAAAAATTATGTTAAAATACATTATTTTTTTCTATTTAGTAATATTCATTTCAAGATCCCTCAAATACAGTCTAGTCTAGCATCCATAAAAGATCCTAAATTTGGTTCACATATTCCCAGTTTGAACCGTAATTATTCTTATTATATTATATCATATGGTAATTTATATATTATATTATTTATAAATCTAAAATATATGCGTTTTATATAATGATTTCGTGGAAAAAGAAGAAATGAAATATGATGAAAAAATGAACTGCTCCTTCTTAATGTGCAAAAGCACTTAATGATGTCAAAACTTGTGTACCAATAGACACCGGCACCTGCAATTAATTCATTCGGAAAGAAATGAAGATCAGAGGAGGAAGAAAAAAAAATACAAAACTTAGTTGCATTTTCATGATGTCTTTTCATGTGCAGTGTTGATAAAAGGACAACACCAAATACCACCATAGCATTATAATTATTTCTTTATCAATTATGTCATCGTTTTTTTATAAGCTGTATTTGTTTTACTTATATCTTTACCATAATAAGGAAATAATATACAAAATAATTAACGAAGTAATAAAAGTTATGTTAAAAGGAGTTAAATATTCAATTTTTCTTTAATATGAAATACTAAAGTGACGTGGTGTAGGTAGGGATGTCAACGGGGTGAGTTGGGTATGAGTAGTACCTTCCCATAACCTACTCGTCTGTTGGATAAATATTCGTCTCGTACCCGTATTTATATCCATACCGGATATCCATTATGCGGGTACCCGCATATTTTATTAATATCCACCACTGTTACCCGTAGGTCTTTATGAAAGAAAAATTTAATATTTAACAAAAAATTTTAACCATAAATTCAAATAAAAATACAATGCATAATATTTATAAAGTTCAAATAAAATGCAAATAACTCATTTAAATAATGTTGAATGATCATTTACAAATAAATAAAGATTTTTTAAAACCAATTGATAAAAGATAACACATTTAAAATTAATGGGTTAACGTTTTAATCATTTTTTTAAATTTAGATTAGAGTATAGTGGGTACGGGTATCCACCAGTGTACGAATATTATGATATCGTCCCGTTAATATGTGGATATAAAAAATATCCGTATCTATTACCTATTGGTATCTATTTTCAATATCCACTTTTTACACGTTTGCGAGTTTTATCTGCATGTACCTGCGAGTAGGAATTGTTTTGAAATACTGTGTAAGAGACTAAATATGAAATATGTTATTCACATCTACCAGAATTTAATGCAACTAAATCCTCGTTACCTTATACATTTATCAAAAAATAAAAAATCATCTTAAAAACTTATGAAATCAAATAACCGTTTTACTTAAAGTGAATTATGCAGTAAAATTTACATTTTTTCGAAAAAAATATTTTTATAGATAATGAAGTATTTTAAAATAAAAATAATACTTAATTTCTAAAATAATTTTGTGAATAGATAACCGATTAAAAAAAAGAAAGAAAGGATATGAGATTATCCGCACGTGGAAGCAAATTGAGCAACAAGACATGTATGATTTGGACATTTTGCTAGAGTTGAATGGCTGAAAAGGAAGCTTCATAATTACATTCTGGGGTACCCCTCTTACTCACCTGATACCATAAATGTCTGATTTCTTGGTAAATCGTTTCTAGTGTGTTAATCTGAAACAAAGGAGTTTCACAAAATGTGATTTAAATTCTGATTCTTAGAATTGATGATGGTCCACACACTAATTACACATTAACCTAACTTCTATATCTTCTTAATAATTATTTACAAAACATCTTCCTACTGATCATTTTCCTACAGTGTAAGGGGTTAATGACAAACACCGGCTTATCTTATTTCCTTGTTGTTTTCAATCTTTTGAAATAAAGTTGGAAAAGTACCTTTATGAATCTCAATGTTTCCTTTTGAATTATAATGAAAAAAGTAAAGAAGGATTAATGTGTTTGGATTTATGGTACTGAGTAACTCACTCTTGAGTTTTGGAAGTAACACGTGTTTGCTTTTCCGGTGTTTTGAAGAAAATTTCTAAGATATAATAATCGTGTGTGACGACATGTTTTTATCCATAAAATTTTAAAATGCACATAGCACAATTATATATTAATTTTTAATGATAAATCTATATTCTAATTCAAATGCGAAGTGTAGCTGAATTTGGCATTGGGAACGTGGATGGTTTTAACTGCGAATATGTGGTCTTTCAAATATAAAGGACCTTAGACATCCCTTTTGTTATATCTCATGATGGGGATGTAGAGAAAACAAAATTTTAGCATAGTACGTAATGTTATCTTCTCTACAAACGAAGACCATAACTCATTTTATAATTATTTTTAGTCACATTCCAAATTTTAAATGTATCTACTCAACCCAATAAATGATGCTGAATAATGCGGTCCAATAAGGCTCAATTAGTCTCATCATCCAAATATTACAAAATATTCTAAAATATATCTATGGAGGTAAATATTCACATATTAATGGTAATTATGACAAATTTCAGTAGTTTGATTATGTTATAATATTCTTTGATAACAAATATTTATAGAATAATTGATATATTGGGTAAGGTGATACATTATTATTATTATTTATTCAAGATAATTGTTATTTTATTGATATTGGTTAATATTACATTATGTGTTTTATCGCATGGATTCAAGGCCCAAAAGGTCCTATAAATATACATAGTATTTCACCAAGAAATACACATTCTCTCATATTGATTGTCTCCAACTCTAAATGATGAAAACTCTCTTACTAACTTAAGGGTTGGATAGTCTTTTGCAAGTGATCATCCTTTTTTGGAGCAACAAGGGATGGATTTGATTCCAGTCATTAGGAGCATTCAAGTCACCACTTGGATCTTGCCACTAGTACAAAGGTCCACGCTCCAAATTTCAATAAAAACATTTGGCGCCCATCATGGGGCCCAGGTAAAACATTTTTCTGCCTCAATAATTTATATTATCTCTACGTGAGATCATCACAATCTACATTTGCCTTACTCATACTACCATGAGCATTTATGGTAAAATTTTTGCAATTTCCTTAAAGAAAATGTTATCTTGACATTCGTCTTTCCTAAATTTTATTATGATATAATAGTTTATTACATATTGATGGAGAAACAATTTCTTCCTTAACTTTGACAAAAACTATCTTAAGTGTTACAAGAAAAAGTAGGCCCAAAATAAAGGCCTCCACATCTTATGTGATCCTTACACATAACTGTGATCATGTTAGTGTTCCCAACAATTTATCATATGACAATATATATTTTAATTATAATCTGGGATGCATTGTAATGAGGTTTTTTTTGTAGTAATCGAATTTATTACTCGAATTGAGCCAAAAGTTTCTTATAGAAACAATAATTCATTTTGTTAATATCTATTCAAATCTATTTGATTAATGCATAGATGAATCTCGTTGTCAAAATGGAATCGACAAGAACATTGGTGTGTTTATTAAAGATAATGCTTTATTACCTTTTCTTCTCTTGCTACTAACCATGTTAGGTGCTTGTTTGCGAAAGCAAGCAAGGCTCGCAACCATGGAACTCACCAACACAAGAAGCATTTCGATGGTCCTAAATGCCATCCTTCATCTCAATGTTGCCACATCATCAGGAACGTCAATGCCAACATCCCATCTTTGCCACTTGCAAAACCTGCGCATGCATGTTGATGGGGTGTCTAAACGACCCAATGTGTAAGTTTCTTTTTCTCCTTAGAATTGGGTTCCATTGAATGGAAGAATTCAAATGCCTTATATCATTATGGGACCCACCAATACCATTACTTTTATAATTCGTATATGCTAATTTATTAATGTCTATTAAAATACAGAATGAGGAGAGAAGAAATAGTAAAAAGTGGAATTTAATGTATTTATGCTGTTTTTGCATGTAAAATGAAGGAAATTGTGACTGATTTGGCTGAATAGTAGAAATGGTGTTAAGCGCCACAAAGGCGGTTAAGGAAACCCTCACGAGGAGGATAAATCTGGAATAGCCCAAGCCCAAAATGTGCAGCTTAAGCCCTAAGAAGGGTGGTTTGGAAAGATCTAGCAGCTTCAATTGATTGAAAGTTCATTAAGCTAATTGAATATGTTGATAAGAGAATTATAACAGACAACCAATTAAATTGTTAAAAACCTATTTAACAGACTAAAAGATTGCAACCAAACACCTAATTTATGTCTTCATGTTAAGCTCAAATCTTCAAGCTTTGAGATCATCACGTGATAGCCAGATTAAGCACACATCAAGCTTGATCAACACAACATTTCTTCAAGTCTTCACCAATCTATCAAGTTTTAATGAAGTTGCTATGGAATATCTTCATCAAATCTCTAAGCATCAAAGTCACTTGTGCTAACACCATCAAGAGAAATATAGGTATCTACATATATTTCAAAGAAACTTTTCTGGTAGCTTATGGGTCAAATCCTTTAACTCTCTTAGCAAAAGAAATACCTCTCAAAATGTTTGCTTCTCCTTTCATGTTTGAAAAAAAAAATAAAAGAAACAAAGAAAAACTTGAAAGCTTAATTATCAATTAGCAACTCAACAAAACTTAAACCAAAACAGAAAGCAGGGGGAGGTTATAGCATACAAATCTAAAAACAGAGGTTTAAAGCAACATGCGAGGGTGTTTACAACAACTCACGCTTGTTCAACACACAATATTTTTTGAAAATCACATAACTAGATGAACATAATATTTTCTATTAGATGGAATTAAAAACATGCGAGAGAGTTTACAATTGTAAGTATTTTATGCTGGTAAACCCCATTGAGGAGTTTGATAGTAAGAATAGTTTAATGATAACAAAATCTATAATAAAACAAGAAAGTCAAGTCAGTAAGAAAATTTTCTATGATAGCTAAAGATGATTAGATAATACTCTTAAAAAACACTAGACATAAGAAATGTTAGCTAGGTCATAGACTTCATCATACGTAAATATATAACCATTAGATGATCATGTCCTTTACTATGAATATATGTTTGTTTTCAACTAATGCAAATTCAATGAGTTTAAGCTAAGTATAGCAAAAGTACAATTAGCACATACAAGATTGCTTGAAGTCTGAAGCCAACATGGAAGAAAGTGAAGCTTAGATATAGCCATTTGGGGACATGAGAGAAGTGTTGGTAACATGCATTTCATAGTGAGGAGATAATAATGCTCTTAATATATTTTTCTTGGGAATGATGTAGATAAAATAACATTTATAGGTGAAGGGAAGCCATGTTAATTATAGTCATGGGCCAGATATATTGGTTTTCAAATGCAAGAGCAATTATGTATGTTGTTTAAACCTTGTCTAAATTAAACATTCTATAGATTATGATAATTGACATTATCATGTTTTTATTTTATTTATTTTTATATCTTGTGGATTATATTTTGCAAATAAAGGGAAATCTCAGATATTTGAGAAGATTATCAACATAATGAGTGAAATACGGAATGGTCAAAGATTATCAACAATATCAAATATCCATAAAGTTGGTTACTCAAATTACAAGTCATAATAATTCAAAGATATGGAATCTCCAAAGATTAATATATATATATATATATATATATATATATATATATATATATATATATATATATATAAAGAATTATCTCTTACAATTTATTTAAGTACAAAATAAAATCTAAATTTTAGGGCAAGTCACTTTATGAAAGTCTATAAATTGAAGGTCTCACATAGGCCAAATACACACTTGGAGAGAAAGAAACTTGATATCTTTACACCTGAAGGTAGAAGGGCATTCTGAAGGCTGGAGACATTCAATTTCAACATCAGTCTAGTGTTCCATATGTTCAAAAGTAACTAACTCCTTCATTCACGGGAGTTGGTTGTAATGTATTCTTAATTCTTTGTAAATTCCACTAATCAATATAATTCTTTTCCATTATTCTTGTGTTCTATTCTTTCTTTAATTATATGATAATTATTGATTACATATTTGTGGATATCTAATAATTGGAGATGATATTAGAACCTAGACCAGAATAAACAACTAATTGATTGTGCATCTAGACATAAAGTACATCATTGGTCATTCATAATATCAAAATTATGATCATTGATGCAAACTCTTAATAACGAAAGTTCTAAGACATTAGGCCTCTTATTAAATTTTAGACTTGGCGCTAAGACATTAAGGTTTGTTACATAAGGTGTAACATCCCGGTCGGATAATACTAATTTTAATAAATAAAATAGAAAATGAAAATAAAACATCATTTATTATACTATCTTTTCCCAAAACGCGGGAAAATTAAAACTATACATTAATAGTTATAATAACAATAATCGTAAATAAACTCCAAGTGTTACAATTCCAAAACCAATCATAAAACCAAGTGATGGAAACTAAAATGAGCTAAAATCTTAAAATCCCCATGCTGCCCCACTCTGATATAGGCCTCACTAGAGTCACCTACAACATCATCTGCTCCCGTGTAATGAATTACACGATCATCGCCAAACACAAGTAGATAAGGTGAGCTAATATATAAACATATAGATAATTCAAAATAAATATGCATACACCCATCAAATGAACTCTATTCTTTGATTCCACACCACATGACCACCACCATGTTATCCATATCCTACATCTTTAAATGATAACCTCATGATACCCTTTGCTGCCACCACCTACAAGCCACAACTTGTAGAACACGTGCGGAAAACATGCTACAAACCACACTCTGTAATGCTAGGTGGAGTTCCCAATACGAACCATAATTCGTATTCTCAACACAAGAGTAACACATCACTGGCCACAACCTGTGATGCTCAATCAAGTGAAGACCCTTCGTACAAGCCACAACTGGCACACTCACAGGTAACACTCGTCAATCTGAGCCACAACTAACACACTCACACCAGTAACACTCGCCAATCCGAGCCATAACTCAAGGAATGCTCATGTTCATTCGCCATCCCGAGCCACAACTCATGAGATGACATTTTGAGTTATAACTCAAAGAATTTCACGTGTTTACTCTCTATCCCGAGCCACAACTCAAGGAGTGCTCCAACAAGTCCATCTTTAAGGTATCACTCAAAGTCTTGTAGCCACACACATTCAATGCATGCAAACATTCTGCCCCTGCATTATCACCTTACGTTGCTTTAGAGTCGCCAAGCGAAAGCCAGTTATAGACTGCTTGGCGGAAGCATCTTGCCGCTAGGCGCCACGCGCTCCTAAAGCCTCTGACCTTGCAAGTATCACCTGGCGAGACTAACCTCATCGCCAGACGCTAAGCGTACCAGTAGCTCCTTGGATCTGGAGCTATCTAAATATATTTCAAAGAAACCTTTTTTGGTAGCTTTTGGTTGAAATCCTTTAACTCCCTTAGTAGAAGCAATACCTCCCAAAAATTTAGCTTCTCCTTTCATCTTTTAAAAAAAAATAGAATAAAAGAAAAACCTTAAAGCTTAATTATCAATTAACAACTCAAAAAAACTTAAACTGAAAAGAAAGGAAAGGGGTTATAGCATAAAAATCTAAAAATAAAGGTTTATAGCAACATGTGAGGGAGTTTACAACAAATCACCCTTGTTCAACACACAATATTTTTTAAAAATCACATAACTAGATGAACATAATATTTTCTACAAGTTGGAATTGAAAACATGCGAGAGAGTTTAACAGTAAGTAAGTTTTGATGATAACAAAATCTATAATGAATCGAGAATTTCAAGCCAGTAAGATAATGTTCTATTATAGCCAAAGATGATTAGATAATACTCTTAAAAAAACACTAGACATAAGAAAGGTTAGCTAGGTCATAAACTTCATCATACACAAATAGATAACCATTAGGTGACCATGTCCTTTACTATGAAAATATGTTTTTGTTCAACTAATGTGGGTTTAATGACTTTAAGCTAAGTATAGCAAAAGTAAAATTAGCACAAAAAATATTATGCTTGAAGTTTAAGCCAACATGGAAGAAAGTGAAGCTTAGATACAGCCATTTGGCGTAGAAGTGTTGGAAACATGTTTTTCATAGTGATGTGATAAGAATGCTCTAAATGCATTTTTCTTAGGAATGATGTAGATAGAATAACATTTATTGGTGGAGCGAAACCATGCTAATTGTAGTCATGGACTATACATACTAGTTTTCAAATGCAAGAGAAATTATATTAGTTGAGTCAAGTTTAGATCATCAGATATACTAATTTTCAATTAGACAACTAAAATGGAAGAATGACAAGTCGATTAAATGAAAGATACGCATTAGAGGAGTCAAGTTCAAATCATTACATAACGAAACCAATAAGTCATTAGCTGATATGAAGAGCTAACTCAAATTGATCAAATAAATTTGAATGTTGAAATAAATGATCAAAATAATAAAAAGTGATTATCAGATTAAAAAGATTGTGAAGCAAGGCTCAATGTTAATTGGAGATATTTTAATAGAAGATCTAATGAAGATATATTTTTAAAATATCAAAGATCATTAAATAAATATAAAAGGAAATCCTATTTTATTAAAGATCACGAATAATGTTATACAATTATCAACCAATCACATGAAAGGAATAGACTCTGTAGATAAAAGACTACAAGATATTATCTAGATGATTGGAAGCCACAATTTTATGAAATTTGAGATTTAAATTGTTGAATGGCAGAAAAGGAAAAAACTAATAATTCACAAGAAGCAATACACTTTGAAAGTAATATCAAGAACTTCCAGGTGAAGCAAGAAGAAGATATTAAAGAAATGAAGAATTGAATAAGAACACTATGTGATTATAAATACCAAGACCAAGATGAACAAGATATGAAAAATACAAGAGAAATACCTTAGTGCTGCAAAATTGTTAAATCCTTTAAGAAAGGTTAATAGAGAGAATACTCTGAGTGCATAAAGTCACTTTCATATTGTATAGAATGATATTAGATTGAATGTTAATCTTTGTAATATCCTTCATATTATGAAGAATACCCTGTGAGCGTGATATTTTTCTCTTGCGTGAGAGGTTGTTTTTGTTTGTTGTAATTGAGAATTCTCAATCTCAATGGGAGATTGAGAATGATACCTGAAGAGCTTAAACTCATTGTATCTTGGAGTGGTTTATACTTGTTTTCTTGGAGAGTGTTAAACTCGTTATAACCTAGAGAGGTTAATACTTGTACTAGTCAAGGGATTTGATTAGTGAAACTTCTTAGGAAGTTTGCTTAAGAGACTGGATATAACCTCAAGGTGTGAGGTGTACCAGTATAAATCCTTATATTCACTCTTTTCTGCCTTACTCTTTAATTAATTTATATTATTATGTCTCGTAAAATAATTATAAAATATCTACATGCTCTATTCATATCTCCTTCTAGAGTCATCTTGCTCCAAAAAAAAAAAAAAACAAATCACGCTTGCTCAACTTTGTTAGATACATTTAAGAGTATAGGTACAACATAACTATTGCTCAATAAATCCACAATAATAAGAATTGTTGTACTTCATTCATATAACAATCCTAATTTTGACATCAATTCTAAATAATATATTGATTTTATTCTAAAGAAAATATTGTCCCAAGATCTTATAATGTTAAAGGTTCTTTTCCTTCGGCTAATATTTTTTCATGACAATGGAGAATGACAAGTGAAAAATAGTGTTCTCAAACTTACATCCTTATTACGAAAGAAAGGCTTACCATGGTACTTGTAATCCCCTAACATTGTCCTTGAAAATGCACCACCATTGCCATCATAGGAAATCAAATCCCCAATTGTCTTTACTACAACATAAAACACACTTTTTATGGTGCTCGCAATAAATGTGACGTATTTTAGAGATTATTTTTTTTCCAAACACAACACATGTGATGAATATAAATTTGTGCCCTTATTGAATTTCTAAACTTAGCTTTTTATTTAGTTTTGTGCTTGAAATGTTATTTTAATGAGGATTTATTTTAAGATAGAAACTTGACTTTGAGATATAAAAATGTGTTAAAAATATTTTTTTTAGTTACACATATTTTATTTAATTATCAAAAAATATAAACAGAACTTGCCAAATTTTTTCAAATCTTTAAAGCAACAATTTTTTTTTTGGAATATCGTCTATGTAACATCCCAATTTTAGCAGCTTAAAACTAATAAAAATAGGAAATTTCATCATGGTTCCAAAACAGATAATCCAATGTACACAATATATTAATACAGTCTTACAAAAGAGATGAATACAAAATTATATCACTTATACATTTAAACTAAACTAATAAGCTCTATACTTAAATTGACCACTGCTAAAGCTCCCACTGGAAACCTCCTTCTCAACACTAAAACGATGGCTCTTCATCCTCCAGAATCGCCTTTGACACTACAACCACATCTGCTCCCACCGAATAGGTGATCATCGCAAAAGGAAAACAATACAACACCAGACAGACACACAAAAAGCAAGGGTAAACTAATCTGATAAGAAAAATCATGCAATTCAATTATAAAAAACCATGCAATCTTTCCTATTTTTACCAAAATCACATAGGCCACCACAAACGCAGTACATATATATTACTCTAGACTCGATATCCGGATTATGTAAGCGACATTGGATCTCTTGGTGGCGTTCACCTGTGACGGTTCCCAAACTCTGCAGAGTTTGGACAGAAGGGGTTATCACCCAACCACTCCCAAGATAAGTCCCCTTCGCGTCTGTGACTGAATCGGGTCCACAGACTAGGACCTCCTGCTACTCCTCACGACATAATCCATTACACTCTACATGAGCCTTAATGGTTATTGGAGTGTCAGGATACCAACCAAAACTGAGTCCTTATGTCCTTACATACACTAAAACATTCCTCTTAGAATTTCCTTTGAAATCCTAGTTCAACCACATCTTCTCATATTCCAACTTCATGCAATTTCACCATACATATTACCAGTCATAACAATTCATGCATATCATAACTAAGTTCACATTTTAACATTTAAACATAGCTTCATCCATTAGAAACAAGGGAAATAACACTCAGCTGAAGAGGTTCTCGCCCAAGCTAGAAGATCTCGCACAGGCAAAAGGGCTCTCTCGCTTAGGCGAGTCATTCTCACCTGAGCGAGGCTCGAAACAGAGAACAACCCAAACTCTGGGCGAATTCTCGCTCAAACTAAGCTGTCTCGCTTAGACGAGAGTGACTCTCGCTCAAGCGAGACTGGCTCGCCTAGGCGAGATCTCACGGAAAGACAGGGGATGAGTTTCTGGTGTTTTCACTCAGGCGAGAGCTGCTCGCTTAGGCAAAAATACCAAATTCCCAATCTGTTCTCACATGCAACAGTCCAGAAATCTAGCACAATCCAATCATACACTTAATTACACAGTTCAAGCACTCATGCAACACTCAATCATGCAATTCAAAGTCATCAGAATGATTTCTATACGAAATTCAAGCAAAACAGTTAGCTTCCCTTACTTGTTATGCTGTTTAGACAACTTTATAAACGTCAACGCCTTAAAAATGTCAACACCTCTAACTCCACAAGATGCTCTATCTACACATAGAAACATCATAAGAACGATCAGGACATACCGTTATGATCACTGCTCAATAGAAACTCATACTGATGATTAAAACGTCGCATGCAAGCGGAAGAGGGCTTGCATGCAACAGAAAACAGAAAAAGTAAAAAAAGAGAGCGGAAACTCAACTTACGCGAACAGAGAAACTGATCGGTCCAATTTGTAGAGCTCGCCGAGAGGATCAATCCTACGGTCTCAGTTTTTCAATCAGACGACCAAAGAGACAGAACCTCTAGAGAGAAGTCAGAGAACTCTAGAAAAGTGGTTTCTAGAGAGATGATGTGTTTTAAAATAATGAAACTCGTTTATAAAAATTCTATTTATACTTAAACCTTTTAATATTAAAATAATTGAGTCTCACTATTTTTAAACCGCTATCACTTTTTAAAACACCATTTTCTAGGGTCTTACATTCTCCCCAACAAGAAAAATTTTCGTCATCGAAAATTCACTCATCAGATAGAAAGAAAACCATGCTCTCCTCATGTTCTCTACAACAACCACCTAGACATGACTGACTTAACGATTGTAACACCCAAATTTACTGAAAACTCTGCCTCTGTGCTAAGCGACATACGTTTAACAGTGTAGATTGGATTAGTCACTACTCTCAAAGCAACTCTCCACCTTCCACCTTAAAACTTGAATGGTCCTTTACACCTAACCAACCCACTTATGTCTGATATGCCGACTCACCTTCCATATGTTCTCCACTACTTCTGGTAGGTGTTTATCAAAATTTAAAGATTGCAACCGATCTCAACCTAAAACGTGATTGTTATCACTTCTCATTATCTAGTTTCTTCCTTGAGGTACCACTCATCTGACTTGATCACACACAGATTCATAACATTCTTGACCACCCTATCCACCACCATCCTCATGACATCATGCTTCTCATACTGACTTGACCAGGGCAGCAAAGTCTATAACAATGTTATCCCATTTCCAGACTAGACCCTTCACTTGCGGCAACAACGACACCAAATTCTGACACTTCCTCAACATTTATTAAACCACTAATCTGCAACCATCTCTCCACCAATTCTTACTCTTCATTATCGAACCAACCACTACAATTCTCTTTCTGCTTAAAACATCAAAACCATAGCTCGATTCATCTCTTTCATTTCCTATCCATCTCTCTCTATGCAACTCCATACTTCTAGGTGTTGATGATCACTAAACATCTTTAACAAATCTTCATAACACTGACACCTCTGTTGTTTTAGAGAACTCACTACCACATCAACCACCAGGTCATGAGTAAGATATTTCCTCGTCTCCTATATTCCCACTATTGATAAGTATACCCCACCATTATTCCGCTGCGTCACTCTGATCAACAACCATTTTCACACCTGATGTGTTGAGTCACAATAGATCGCAAAGAATAATCAATATTGAAGCGTTGATCATGTTCTTCTTCAACGTCTTGACGACTCTCTTCACCCTTGAGAAACTTGTCACGAAACCTTGATAACGACTTGCTTGTAAAACCTTACTTAAAGTCACTCTTAGAACTTCCTTTCCCTTAACATTTTTCCCACTCATTTTAACCACTTACGGTCGTAGATCTTAACATATAATTACTTCTCTTTCCAAACTTTGTTAGACTGGATTACTCACGATGACACACTACGATTAAACCATTGCTTTTCTAAGGACTCCTTCACTTGTTGTCTTGACTCCACACTTTTAGCAAAACCATCCAATGTAAACTATTGACACTAGTTATGTTTCAGATATCAATGCAATAATGAACCCCACTGCTTGTCGGTGATTGTTCTAACATCTAGTTCATAACATAACTAAAACTGCTTCACCACTAAGATCCCTTGCATATGTTCTTCGCGGGCCTTTACTAGATAAACACTCATACCGGTAACACTCTGTCTTCACCTTTCAACTTGTTCCATACTTGATGCACAACCATTTACTCACCGTCTTGAAACAAGTAACATCACTTCCTATGCTACCACATTCCACCAGAATGAGCTTAGAAAACAACCAAGTCACCCTTGAGATTTATGCTCCCAACAAAACCTTGTAAAGAAAGTAATTCAGGTTGACTTTGAATTTGAATCCTTTGATCACCCCGAAACATATCACGCATCCAAGAAATCTTCACTTGTCCACCATAGAAGAAAAACTACCAGCTCAAACTCCAACTCCTCCTTGTAATTAACCATAACTCATTAACCATATTGATGACACTAAGGTTACATGATCCTGAACGAAACCAAAACTCATATCCCAAACACCACCTTTTGAATTTGATGATTTGCATTAATAGCTTAGCACCAACTATCGTAGACACAATTCCGACTACTTAAGATTTTTCCTTCTCCTTTCATTATTTATGGTACTCTGCCTTCTCTAGCTTTTATCGTTCCCACAAGATCGAACTTAACGGTTCGCTTCTTCTTCCCTGACTTGAATTTCTCAACCTCAGCCCAAAGTCAATGCTTATGCTCATGAACTACTTTTCCTTGAAACATCCTGCTATTGAAAAGATCCAAGCATCTCCTTCTAATTATTGAACCTAATATGAAACCTTTATGCCACTTCATTCTCATCCTCATATTATATTTTTTGGCTTAAATAGTCATTTGGTCCTAGTTTTGGTAGACTTTTTTCACTTTGGTCCTACTTTTGAAATTGTTTTCAATTTGGTCCTACTTTTCGTTATATTTTTTCAATAAAGTCCTTTTTGCTAACACTGTTAAAATAGTTAACGGATGTGAACAGTAACCGCCACGTGTCATTTTGTGATTTTTTGTGATTTTGTGATTTTTGTGATTTTTGTGATTCTTATTAGGACCAAATTGAATATAAAAATCGGATTCTGACACGTGGCATGATATTATCTTGACACGTGAATTTTTTTAATTAAAAAAATTAAATTAAAAAAATTAAAAAATCAAAATAAAAAATCAATAATGACACGTGGCATAATATGAGCTTGACACGTGTACATTTAAAAAAAATTAAAAAAATCACAAAATGACACGTGGCAGTTACTGTTCACATCCGTTAACGATTTAGACAGAGTTAACGAAAATGAGTTGATTGAAAAAATATAACGAAAAGTAGGATCAAATTGAAAACAATTTTAAAAGTAGGACCAAAGTGAAAAAAGTCGACCAAAACTAGGACCAAATGACTATTTAAGCTTATATTTTTCTACTTAGGAAACATCACCTTACCTAACTGATCCTCAAACTCTGGTCTGTCTAAGCTCCCACTAGAGATTTGTTATCTTTCTACACTTCAAGATCTTTATCTTTCTTAGCTTGTTCAATGTCAAGCAATCTCACTGTTTCCTACACCCTAGGATTTGCCAATTACTTCTCTTTCACCAATCCAAAAAAGTACTAGATATGGCTATATGACTATGTCCAATGACACAACTCCTAACACTGCTTGTATTTGCTTATCTTTGAACCTCAACACTGCTGGAATGTAGAACAAAGTTGATTTTCTCAAACGTTGTTGCGCTGGCACACACTGATATCTTCCATATTTCTAACCTCTAAACTTACTCCTTTTGGGAAACTTTTGATATTCGATCTCATGAGTCTGCCCTTAAGCTTCCTTAGTCTAAACATTGATCTTGAATTTAAACCTCTTTATCCAGTCTACTAACCCAAAGCTTAACTTTCTTTGCTCATCGATCTACTTCATACAACAAACCTATATCCTTGAGATAGAAAGTTATCTCAAAAACTACATCCAACCCTCACAAAGGTAAGCAGGTCAAGTTGACCTTGAATCTGCATTCCTCTATCACTATAAACACTAAACGTAAACCACAGAGGTGCAACAAAACAACATGGACACAGAAAGCAAAACTCTAACATCTATTGATAGCCAAAACTTTTTGTCCATCTCTCTTATTTCCTCAAACCAGTAAAATTAAGAAAGGAAAACAATCTTTGATCTAGTCATGAGTGTGCACCCTCATTACTTTATCAAGACGTTTTTTGTTCTTAATACTTTCGGTTTCAAAGACAAACTCTACTAAACTCGAACTCCAACACAAACAAGACATGACAAACCCACAACTCTCAGGTCATCATAAGGACGAACTGCTTTGATACCATAAATGTAATATCCCAATTTTAGCAGCTTAAAACTAATAAAAATAAGGAGTTTCATCATGGTTCCAAAACAGATAATCCAATGTACACAATATATTAATACAATCTTACAAAAGAGATGACTATAAAAATATATCACTTATACACTTAAATTAAACTAATAAGCTTTATACTTAAAATGACCACTGCTAAAGATCCCACTGGAAACCTCCTTCTCAACACTAAAACGATGGCTCTTCATCCTCTAGAAGCTCCTTTGACACTGCAACCATATCTGCTCCCATCGAATAGGTGATCATCGTAAAAGGAAAACAATACAACACCAGACAAACACACAGAAAGCAAGGGTAAGCTAATCTGATAAGAAAAATCATGCAATTCAATTATAGACAAACCATACAATCTTTCCTATTTTTACCAGAATCACATAGGCCACCACAAACACAATACAAATATATTACTGTAGACTCGATATCCGGATTATGTAAGCGATATTGGATCTCTTGGTGGCGTGCACCTGTGACGGTTTCCAAACTCTGCAGAGTTTGGACAAAAGGGGTTATCACCCAACCACTCCCAAGGTAAGTCCCCTTTGCGTCTGTGACTGAATCGGGTCCATAGACTGGGACCTCCTGCTACTCCTCACGACATAATCCATTACACTCTACATGAGCCTTAATGGTTATTGGAGCGTCAGGATACCAACCAAAACTGAGTCCTTATATACACTAAAACATTCCTCTTAGAATTTCCCTTGAAATCCTAGTTCAACCACATCTTCTCATATTCCAACTTCATGCAATTTCGCCACACATATTACCAGTCATAACAATCCATGCATATCATAACTAAGTTCACATTTTAACATTTAAACATAGCTTCATCCATTAGAAACAAGGGAAATAACACTCAACTGCAGAGGTTCTCGCCCAAGCCAGAAGATCTTGCCCAGGCGAAAGGGCTCTCTCGCTTAGGCGAGTCATTCTCGCCTGAGCGAGGCTCGAAACAGAGAACAACCCAAACTCTGGGCGAATTCTCGCTCAAGCTAAGTTGTCTCACTTAGACGAGAGTGACTCTCGCTCAAGCGAGACTGGGTCGCCTAGGCGAGATCTCGCACAAAGACAGGGGATGAGTTTCTGGTGTTTTCGCTCAGGCGAGAGCTGATCGCTTAGGCAAAAATACCAAATTCCCAATCTGTTCTCACATGCAACAGTCCAGAAATCTAGCATAATCCAATCATATACTCAATTACACAGTTCAAGCACTCATGCAACACTTAATCATGCAATTCAAAGTCATCAGAATGATTTCTATACGAAATTCAAGCAAAATAGTTAGCTTCCCTTACCTGTTATCTTGTTTAGACAACTTTATAAACGTAAACGCCTTAAAAACGTCAACACCTCTAACTCCACATGATGCTCTATCTACACATAGAAACATCACAAGAACGATCAGGACATACCGTTATGATCACTGCTCAACAGAGACTCATACTGATGATTAAAACGTCGCATGCAAGCGGAAGAGGGCTTGCATGCAACAAAAAACAGAAAAAGACTAAAAAAAGAGAGCAGAAACTCAATTTACGCGAATAGAGAAACTGGTAGGTCATATTTGTAGAGCTCGCTGAGAGGATCAATCCTACGGTCTCGGTTTTTCAATCAAACGACCAGAGAGACATAACCTCTAGAGAGAAGTCAGAGAACTCTAGAAAAATGGTTTCTAGAGAGATGGTGTGTTTTAAAATAATGAAACTCGTTTATAAAAATTCTATTTATATTAAAACCTTTTAATACTAAAATAATTGAGTCTCACTATTTTTAAACCACTATCACTTTTTAAAATGCCATTTTCTAGGATCTTACATCCTAAATATTTAGAGGTTATCTATAGAGATTTCATCAACATAATCTAGATTCTCAACTAACTCTGAAGATTTAATGCAACATAAATTGTAGATATGTCTATGACCCAACACTATAATAGGAGACCAAGGAGAGGCATTTGGGACATCACTCTCTCATGTAGTTCGTGGAACTTCTTTCTCCCAAACACCCGATCCTCTCTTGTCTTCTATTTTCATATTATTTTCATGTTTTGTAACACTTCCATGGAGTGCAAAGCTTCCAAGATTGGTTGTCTTGTAATTGCAAAAATGGATTTCAAGGTTTCAAGTTAGTAATGAGTTTTTATTTTATTTATTTATTAGAGTCTACTATTTTTTTATTGTTTTTACTCGAGTTCTATTTATTGGTTTTAAGATTTCCTTTGAATGGTATTGAGAAGTCAATTTTATGCATAGTAATTAATAATAATTCATATTAATTTTTAATTAGTAATCTTTGATGTGAGTAAAACAATAATTTTTTATATGTATAC
>Ga0214542_1002074_pt1 | contig 41491 bp, 33 predicted proteins | sample CNSS1metaG_FD_160096 | JGI IMG/M metagenome (GOLD analysis project Ga0214542, IMG submission 160096) | Root nodule microbial communities from cowpea collected in UCLA plant growth center, Los Angeles, California, USA - CNSS1 | ecosystem: Host-associated > Plants > Roots > Nodule | place: USA... | reverse complement strand
CATTTTCCAACACAACTTTTGCAACTTCATCATTGTATGATGCTATGAGTTTTATCATCTCAAGAAAATTACCTTGGTTCCTCGATTCAGTACTTTCATCATGACCTCTAAAAGCACAAGCTTGAAGCGATAAAAAACGAACCGTGTCAATTGAAGTCTTGAGACGTAACTGTGTCTTTAGATGACGTAGATGCATTTTTTTCATCTTCATCACAAGTCTTCCTCTTGAAAAAAGAATCAATTCTTTTACTCTTTATCATAATTTTTCTAATATAAATTTTTCACCTCTCATTTATTTACAAAAAGATAAAATTATGAATACCCAAAATTAAATCTTAAAAGCAAGACTCAATATTTTAAGAAAACTAATAACTTCTAAATGATTAGCTTCCCTTACCTTAGAGTAGATTGCTAATCTTGTTCTTCCCTTACACAACTTCAGAGCTTAAAATAGCTCTATCTACACAAAGAAGAGTTTGATCAATAATTAAAGCATGATTTTATGATCTCTAACAGATAAATATATGCCTAGAGCGTAGAAAATCCATATACAAGAGGAAAACATATTGCTTCAAAAATAAAAAGGAAAAGATGAACTTACTCAAAAGAAGAAATTGTTCGGTCCAAAATGTTCCTTAACTCTTCAATTTTGTCGTAGTGCAATTTGATTTTGAAAATAATAAGGAATTGATGGTGAAAATTGATATGGAAATAAAAGGGGAGAAAGAGTTGGAGGCACGGAAGAGAGAAACCAAATAGAAAAGTATAAGAAATTATAATAGAGAACAAAACGTGATTTTTAAATTTTAAAACAGATTTTTCAAACTAAATTAATATAAATAAGGTAATAATATATAAATAAAGTAATAATATATAAATAAAGTAATAATATATAAATAAAGTAGTAATATATAAATATATTTTTTTAAATATATAGAAAATAATAAAATAAAAATAATTAAAATAAATAGAGTAATAATTTTTAAATATTATTTTTTAAATATATAGAAAAAAAACTGAAAACAAAAACGGTTGGGGGAGCCGTGGCTCCCCCTGTCCCTTAATACTTCCGCCCTTGGACCGAATGACACATCTAAGAATAAAATTGATAGAATTTTGGTATTATCTGAATGGTTTGAACAATATCCTGATTGTAAACAATATATACATTTGGGTAAGACACACTATTCGTTGATATTACAACCCTCAATCATAGAATAGTGTCTGAAACCATTTAGGGCGTTGAATGTTTGGAATACAACTAATGGTTTTCATGAAATAATGAGAAGATGGTGGAATTCATATACAGTACCAGGAAATAGTATGGTATTAATGAAAGGAAAATTGAGAAGCCTGAAAAATAATTTAGGTTAAAATATCTTTTTTGTCATAATTTTCGTCAAGTTTTGACGAATCAGTTCTAATTTTGTTTTTGTACTCAAATATGTCATAATTTTCATCAATTTTGTTCAATTTGACCATTTTTTGTCAACACCGTTTAAATCATTAACAAGTCATGAGCAGTGATCGTTACGTGTCACTTTGTGTTTTTTTAAATTTTTTAAAATTTTTTAAAATGTCCACGTGTCAACCTAGTAGCATACCACGTCTTAGAGTCAATGTTTTATATTTAATTTGTTCTCTATATTCATTATTTTTGTTCAATTTAATCTCAATTTTTGTTAAGATGAATCAATTTTGTCACTCTCCAAATTGAAACTAAATTTAATTTTTATATTAAAATTCACATTTTTTATTAAATATTTTTATATAATATATTAAAATTCACATCATTATAACTTTTATATAAAAATTAAATTTGGTCTCATCTTCGATAGAGACATAATTGGTCAATTTTAAACAAAATTTGGACTAAATTGAATAAATATATCAAATATAGGGACCAAATTAAATATAAAACATTGACTCTAACATGTGACACGTTGCTGGTTAACACATGCATATTTAAAAAAAATAAAAAAATTTTAAAAAACCATGAAGTGACATGTGGTAGTCATTGTTCATGATCGTTAATGATTTAAACGGTGTTAGCAAAAAAAGACCAAATTGCACAAAATTAACAAAAATTGAGACCTATTTGAGCACAAAAATAAAATTATGACTAATTTGACAAAAACTTGACAAAAATTGGGACCAAAAAAGAATTTTAACCAATAATTTAATGTTATGGAACAAAGAAGTTTTTAAGCTTACAAATTGTTCTAGCCAACAAGTATTTAGGACTATTCTACCAAAAGTATTCAATATTTAGGCTTACAAATTGTTCTAGTCAACAAGTATTTAAGACTAGTTTGCCAAAAACATTTAGTACTTTTGTCCTTTGCTCATGTCTCATCCCCCCTTTTAGCCACCTCTTTTTCTATCCTTTTCTCCCCCTTGAAACTGCCTTATTATATACTTTTACTCTCCTTCCTTTACTATTATTAGTCATAAACAAGACTTAAATCCCTTGGGACCTATTTTCCTGTAACCACATGGAAATGGCCTTTGTCCTATGAGTGATCAGATCGACCATTGGGCCTATGGGTGATCAGATTGGACATTGGGCATATCACATCACAGCCCGTAATTCTTAGCTTTAAGAAGTATGAGGCTTGATGGTTGAGCCATTAGGCCTATGGGTTATCATATAAGATATTAGGCCTATCACATCACAACCTCCCAATCCCGTAGTTTTAAGAAGTGTGAGGCTTAATGATTTGACCATTTGGCCTATGGATGATTAGATCGGACACTAGGCTTACCACATCAAAGCCCCCCAATCCATAGCTTTAAGAAGCGTGAGGCTTGATGGTTCGACCATTGGGCCTATAGCCATAGCTTTCTTGGCAAATTTCGTGCCCTGACCAAGCCCATTTGTAAAGTGGTCTGTAGTCACTTAACTTAACCCCATGCCTTGCAATCATTACATGCAACCATGTCATTAGGTAAGTTTATTGAAAAAGGAAAGCGTAATGTTGTTGGTTTCCCTCACCCTTTCACTTGTCTTATATCAAATGCCACAAAGTACCTTGATGCATTAATTACCATTAAAGGAACTACCTTTTAAACTCCCCTCTATCTTCTTGCTCGAAATTTCCCTTTGGCTCTTCCTACTCACATTTTTGCGATCTTTCTATTTCCTCCATGAAAACAAGTACCGCTCCTTTCTTCCCTTCTTTCCTTTGCCTCTTATTGCATTGGTTTATGTTGTTGTTGGTTGATTTATCCTGTTAAACGATGGATTCCTTGGTTGATAACGTCCATTTTTACCCATTTTTTGTGTGTTTATTGTCATTAATAAATCAACTCTTTCCTAGCTTTTGTCTTGTTATATTCTCAAGTTTAATGTGTTTTGTATTGTTTGGTGTTTTAGTTATTTTATGCTTGTTTTACCTCTAATATCTATTTTAAGTGTGTTAAATAAGTTAACAAGAAACATTTGTGGTGGAGGAAAACAAGCAAGAACTCAAGTGAGCATGTTTTGGACAACAAAAGTTTGATTTTGAGTCAAATACCCATGCCAGGCACCAAGGAATATCACCCACCGCTACAAAGTTAGAGATGAAAATTAGCTGCAGAGTATCAAAGTGCCTAGCGATGGAGGAGTGCCGTCAGGCGATGGCTAGCGGCGCCTGGTAGTAGAGGAGTGCTGCTAGGCGGTGACACTCTAGAGTTGCCAGTTTCATAGTTTTACTAATAATGCTCGACGGTGCTAAGATGTCGCCAAGCGGTGATGATGTTGACATGTCGAAAATGGGTATTTAAACATGTTTCTCGCGAGGCAAAGGGGGATTCTCTTCCTCCTACGATTTCTCTCCACCTAAAGTGATTGAGAGAGGTCCTTGGAGGTTGTTTGGGGTGTTGGTGTAACACCCTAATTTTTTGGATGTCATAGAAAGATATAAAATGAGCATTTTTAGCGGAAACGATTATCGATAAAATGAACTTAAGTAAAAAATTTATAATTTAATGTATTAAAAATCATAGTTCAAACATCCATTGTCTAAAATAAAGAAAAGGATTAGGGCAATGAAAACCCAACAGAAAACAGTGAAGGCACCAAATGAACCTCTACTTCAGTGGCAACTAAAAAAAATAGCATGTAACACCCACAACCACACGTATCCCCTTGCAGCCTAACTAACACTCACAATTCATACATCTAACGCACCTAGCCACCACACTCACTCTCTCTTCCCACAATTAAACATTTGATAGTCAAATTTGAAAGAGCACAATACTACATGCATAAATGAAACATGGATGCAACAAAAAGAAGCAACCGCAAGGCTACCTGAAAGAGAAATTGTAAGACTACCGACATGGTACCATTTCCCATCAAAACTATAGGGTGTCAACACAAACAGGAAACAAACCAAATGGTTGGTTACACATTACTCCATGATGACACAAATAAGATTGAAACCTTTGCTTGAATCCAATGATTGAAAAACAGGACTGCACTAAAACAAATAACCCACTTTTCCTTGGGTCCTTAATATTCATCCATGGTGTTTTCCCCCTTTTAGGGTCTATGAGGGAGAGATCTACGAATTGGAGGTGTTGATGCGAAGGAGAGTCGCAATTGAAGCATGAAGCAATAGCTAAGAACCTTAGGAGAGGCCTTGCATCTTCTCTTTAGTTTCCATTTCTTCCCTATCTCTTTGGTTCCTTCTATTATATTGTTAGCAATTACAAGTGCCCTTTTAGATGGTTTGCTATGCACAATAATCTTGTGACCCCTTTTGGAGATATATGAAATAAAATATCTAGTTTTATATGGTGTCATTTTGTACAACTTTTTTTTAAAGAAGTTCTCTTTTGTTGAGTAAGAGCAACTTGTCGTGATATATTTCTCGATTATTCAAGAATTAGTGTTTTCTTTCATTTTTTTATATATATATATATATATATATATATATATATATATATATATAATTCATGCACTTATCATTATCCCATTTTTGGAGAGAATTTGTCCATATATTAATAAAATCTACATAAAAAGGATTAACATTACTTACATAAAAGAATGAATTCGCAATATAATCATGTGATAAATTTAGCACTAAGACCTTGGAAAGTCCATCACCCCATGGTTGTAATTTGGACTTTATTTGAATAGAAAATCTTCCATTTCTCATATGATGCAAAATTCAATCTTTAGGCTTAAGGATTTCTTTCTTTCTTGATTTGTGTTGGAAGTCCCACATGGACTAGATATAAGACAAATTTAAAATATATAAATGAGTGCAAATCTCTTCTTACAAGCCGATTGTTTAAGGTTGAGTTAGGTTTAAAGTTCATTTCTTAACCTCACTTAGTAAAATATGTTGTTTGTTGGGTCTAGTGTTTCACTCGCTAAAAAGCCGTTATTGGACCACTCATTAATGTTTAATCCATGCTCAAGATGTATATACCTCAGCGTAAGAAGGAGTGTGTTGGAAGTCCCACATCGACTAGAGAAAAGACCCATATTCAATCAATGAATATTATTAGAAACCATGGATTCATGACTTAAATGGTTTGATTTATGAGATAAGAATAAGAATGCTTAGAAAAAATCTAGAGCAACAAAAAGAAAAAAAAATGAAAGAGACAAGAGAAGAAGATACAACTCCTTTTTAGAAGAAAGATAATTATAAAAAGAAAGTCACCTCTTGAATTTTGGAAAACTGAAGATAACATATATGGAAAAAAGGTGCATATTGATAACACATACTTTATGCACATATTTATAGAAAAAATTGAGATTGAAAACACTTTCTATATTCTTTATTTTCGGTTTCTAAATAATTTTCTTACAGTAGTAATAAATTAGATTCAATGTACATGTATGTTTTAATTTTTTTTTTATTTTTAGTTAATATGACTTTTTCTTTTAGATTTGGTCACAACTTTTTATGCAAATATTAGTTTTGGCTATTTCTAGTTGCATTGTATTTTAAATTTTCAAGACTTCAAAATGCACTATGATTTTTGGAAGTTGAGTCATATATTACTTCAAAAGGAAGCAATGCAAACCACTACATGAAAATTTGTTATTACATAAAGTAAAAATTTGAATACGACAATGATCAGTCATATATTGCTTCAAAAGGAAGCAATGCAAACCACTATAGGAAAATTTGTTATTACCTACAACAAAAATATGTAGTTAATACACGAAATCCGAAGGTAAAATCTAATTACCTACAAATTATCTACAAAATAAAAGAAAGTTGTAGGTAAATCAAGCATAGGTAACTGTTACCAAAGATTTTTAAAATTTATATGTAAATTTATAAGTTGACCGTAGATAATATCTTTATGTAATTACCTACGTATTTTTTCGTTTATAGTTACCTATACATTTATTCGTATGTAATTAGATATGGATTTTCCTATATGTAATTTACCTATAAATTTATCCGTAGGTAATTACATATGGAAATATCCGAATGTGATTGTGCACAGACAAATTTGTTGATAATTACATATTTTGATATGTAGCTCCCATGTTCGACCATAGGATAAGCCCTAATTCATGATATGATGTACACCTTCTCTTATAAACTCTATCTAGGATTTATCACAAAATTACCCTTAGTCACCCACCTATATTCTACTACCACCATTAAATACCATCCCTTTAACAATTCCCCCAAAAATCACCACCAACCCTCCAAGAATCCCTCTAATGCCATTTGACCAACTCAAAGAGAACCTCCAAGATTCTTTCCCTAATTCAAGCCATGTTTAAGTCAACCTCTCACACATAAATTGCACCAAAAATCAACCTTACTTTATCCAATCCGAACTAAATTCCATTAAAAACCATGTTTTCTTAAAAGCCCAGTTTTTGTGCCCCAATTAGAAAAGGTCTTACCAGAAATTAAATTATATTCATCCCAAAACCACAAGAATACTATAAACATAACCTAGAGTTAACACCATATTCATCCAAGCCATAAATCCTATCTAAAATACCAAGAACTTGAATAAGAAACCACCCAAGAGCACAATAGTATTTTGGAAGCTTCTAGTTGATGCTCCAAACATAAAAATATCCCATGGAGGATCTTCAACAAAATCATAAAGTTTCCTAGTTATTGTATTATGTACTTTTATACCAATGTATATCCGTTTACATACTTGAATATGTTAAGTATGTTTCTTTAGAAAAGAATTTCATTAACATAGGTTAGAAAAGATATATTAATACAACAAGTAATTGATTTATATCTTAAAATCATCACCTATATATATTATTTTAATATATTTTTTTAACTAGATTATTATAAAGTGATTAATTTTTTTCTAACATATGTTTAGAATATCGTTATCGAGATAATACTTTAATAAATTTATTTCTATGTAAACCTACATATTCCAAGATTTGGTTGTATCCTTTGGTCTATAACAACATGATTATATATGGTGTAGGGTAGCTCACCCTGTAGGCCTACAAGGAAATGTGAGGAGCGGGTTGAGATTTTGAGTCCCCTGACCTGCTTATGCTCGCCCCATCTAACCTACAGCCTGCATAGGCTTAGAATGAGATAGGGTGGGCCAACCTACACACCTTTTTTTTTTCTTTTACCCAACCTTAAATTAATCAAGTTCATAGGCTCTCCCCCATCCCCAACGTGTGTGTACCTTCTTTTTTCTCTCAACTCAACACAATCACTAATTCGATCTAGTTAGTGGCGCTATGCGTCTGCGCTACCCTCCCCAACTAGCAATCATGTGCATCTTCTCTTTCTCTTCACCGACAAAGAAGTGATCCCCTTCCTAGCCAACGATGGTGTATATATTCTCTTTCTCTTCAAAAATAAAACAAGGTATACCATCATCTTCTTTTCCCCCTATCTTTTAATTTTTGCTTTGATTATGTTAGATGCAATTTTGGAGATTTCTAATTGAAGAGAAAAACTTAGTTGTTCTATAGATATTGATACTTTTTTTTTATGTTTTTCAAATAATAACTCAAGTAATGATTATTACACAACTTTGTCTTGTGTTGTGTTTGTGTCCAAGGTTTGTTTGTGAGAGATGAAAATTGGTGTGTGTGAAGTTTCTATTGCTTTGATATGATTTATTAGATCTAAGATTCAAAAACAAGGAAATGAAAAGTTTTGTATTGTTATAATGTTCATTTACAAAAACTAATGATTATTAAGCTTTCCATTTGAAATTGGCAATGTATCAAGTCTTTGGTTGATAACTCCATAAATAAGTGGGCATAAGAATTCCTTTTGATAAGTAGGTTCCCGCAATTGTTTCTTTATATACTTTATTGTTAGCCTTTTTCTGATAAGTGATAATGATAATTTTTTAAATTAAATTTTGCAAGCTTTCTTATTCATCCTGATTAGGATGTTTATTAATAAATTTATTTTTAAATTGTAGTAAGGATCTTAATTTAACAATTAGAATGGATGAGGAGATATTAATATGCCCCTTTGTGAAAATGAGGTTGAGGAAGATGATATTGAAAAACAATTTGAAGTTGTTGAACTTGAAAAAAAGAAAAAGGTATAAGGTTACCACATCTGATTATTTGAGGTATTTTAATAAGATTGGGGTGGGTAAGGATGGAAAAGAAATGACAAAGTGCAATAGTTGCAACAAAATATTCGTGTGTGGTGGAAGAAAATATGGTACTTATTTGAATCGTCATGATATGAAATGTAATAAAAACAAAGCTGGAGATATTGGTTAAATGATTTTAGATATGCATGAAAAGTTGAAAGGAGAAAAAATTGATCAAGTAGTACACTGTGAAATTTAAGTATCTTGAACTAGCGATTGGATAAGCTATATGTGTTCTAGTGCAATTATGACTTCTAGAAACACTATTATTAATTAAGGTTGATATTTACATAATATATATGAAATAAAAGATAATATTTAAGGATCTACTTCTTTTCATTTTTAGTAGGACTCGCTTAACTTTTGATTTATGAATATCTATTAATACTAAAGGTTTCATATTAATTGTTCTTTCAAATATATACTTCAAAATTTTAATATTTGGCCTTAATAATTCTATTACCCAATCTTGCCTATATCCTTTGGGACACTTGGTCATATTTTAGCAACCAATGACTATGACATGAGCATATCATAAGAAATAAACAAAATAATTATCAATTAAGCTTATCGACCTACATAATGATAATTGAATTTTGTAATAAAATGAAACTTGTTTGGAAGCTAGGAGCTATGCAGAGTAGGCTTGAATATCAAATCCGCATTTCAAAAATGGGTTAGCTTGGTTTGTATTTTGCAGGTCAAATACAAAACAAACTGTTGACTGCATTGTCATTCCTCATGCATGTAAATTAACAAATTTTCGATTCATACTTATCCAACTCGTGTTCAAGCTGCAGAATACAGAACAGGACAATAAACCAAAGGAAAACCATGACCACACAAACCAATCATTCTCTTAAAGACGATCAGGTCCAGGGACACGTTGGTGCATGCATTTTCACCTACACATATCTAAATCATATCCAAGTACATAAATTTTAAAATAGAACTAAATGTTGAAAGACAAGTACAAATAGTTGAGATAACCGACAAGAAAACCATGCATGCTACCAAACAATTTTTTATTCAAATCCGAATATGATCCAAGCAGGACCTTCTATCGAGTTCATGACTTTGCTGAAACTGCATATAATGTCCATATTTGATCGCAAGGTATGCTTCCGGATTATGATAGTCAATAAACTCCGGTGCAGGACCCACAATAGTCTCAAGCGGAGCTCCGTGTGCCGTGGCAATGGAAATTCTGGTGCCTGTTGTGTTCACTACTGCACGGTGAAGAACACTCTTGAATTTTCCATTCGTCAGTATCTGATCACAAAAGATCACCCATTCAATTTTTTTCCAATGCTGATTCATGTTTACCAAAATTCCTTTTTCATGTATATATGTGTGTACTAAGTAATTTTTTTATAATTAAAAGTTATAATTATATTTTGAAGTATACATTTTTCAATTTACATAGTTTAGAGTTTTATGTGTTCTCCGAATCATAATTTCCGCTCTATTTCCTCTGAATACATTAGTGCAAACAATTAATTTTGCACCCAACTTAACTGAGTTTAATTTTATGGATCTCAATTCAATATTAACTTTTCTTCCTGAATAACTGAAAGTTAAACAACCTATGAGAGGAACAGTTGGAAAATAAGTATCATTAAAATAATTTTCTTAAAGAATGATATTACTAAATAAGATCAATTTTGTTACAATTATATATAACAATTTCAATTGTGTAATTACAGATGTGAAAGTGGCGGGATCGAGTTGTCTACCTAGCTTATATATATTTTGTTTTTAAATCTTACAAAACTCATGTAAAATATTTTTCATAAGTAGATCGTTTCTCACGTGACAAAGAGAATTACCATTAGTTTAGAATAAAGACAAAAAATTAAATACACAGTTTAATTTATATTTTTTTGAAAATAATGTAAGAAAAAAACATATTTAGTCTTAAAATTAAATATTAAAATATAAATTCAGAAAAAAAAATTTAAAGTATAATTCAAATAAAATTGTATAATAAAATATTAGAAAAAATAAATTTAATTTTATATAATGAAATAAAAAAATATAAAATAATTGATCAAAAATTAATATTTCTCAATTCAGTAATTTTAATTTTGATCATACATGTTTTAAAAGATATTTAAATTTATTAACCACTATTAGCTAGTAGCAATGTCCACACATTTATCATGATATTTGTATTTATTCAAAACAAATAGATAGTTAAAATATCATATTTATTAAATATATTTAGTTTATTTTTTCTTAGAGGGAATTGTGAACTTTTGTTTTACCTCAAGGTGATCTCCGGTGTTAACGAGAAAGGAGTTGGGTAAGGGGTTGACAGGAATCCACTTGCCCTTGTGTTGAATTTGAAGCCCGGAAAACTGGTTTTGCAGCAAGAGAGTCAGAAGCCCATGATCTGTATGTGCAGGAAGACCCATTGTAAGTTCAGGCTTAGGACATGGTGGGTAAAAGTTGGCAATCAGCATCTGGGCCCCCAACTCCACGTTCAACCGTTTATGTATGTAATTTTCTTCAAGGCCCAAGCTTCCACATATCCCCTTCAGCAACTCTCCAACAACTTCCCTGCTCTTTCTTATGTACTCATCCACAGTTTCCCTGAAAACAACATTTAAACCTATTATTTCTTAGGGTTAAATATGTTTTTTTTTCTTTGTCAATTTTTGAAATTTCGATCCAATATAGTTTTCTAACTTTAGAAATGCATGAATTTAGTTCTTTTAATTAAATTTGATTAAGTTTATTTGATGTTCAAATCTGTTTCATGATAATATTTGAGTTGTTTACACCATTTGAAACGTCAAAATAAACTTAAAAGAATTTGGTTAAAATGACTAAATCTATATATTTCTAAAGATGAATGATTAAATTGGTCTAAAATTTTGAAAAAATACTATTTTCAATTTTCAATGAAAATGAAAAACATATTTAACCCTTATTTTCTGGTACTTTACCCATTCCACCGAGAAGTTTAGAAGGTCTGTAATAAACTTAATAATCTTATTTTTCTAGTACTTAACCCTTATTTTCTTTAAAATGTATTTTTCAAATTTTTTTAGATCTTTTATCTTAGGGACATAAAATAATTAATACTACAAAAAAATTCAGACATTTTTTCTTGAAGTCCTAAAGTGATTTTAGAAAATAATTTTTGAGACATTTTTTTTCTTGGAAACCTAACTATTTTTGACCTTGAGTTAGCCTGTATCCATTTTTTCTTAATTGGGAAAATCTGTTCAAATTTTGAAGAAAAAAAAAAGTGTAGAAAATGTAAAATTTGTTTTGTATACCTAAAACCAGGGGGTTTGGAAGGAACATTAAGGTGAGGGTGAACATGGCATTTGAGAAAATCTCTCCAGAAAAGTGACTTGTCCACCATCACATTGAAACTTGTCCCATATCTTATTGGATCAAGCACCTTCTCTCCTGCGTATTCCTTTTTTTCTTCCTCACTCAGATCAAAGAACCTCTGCGTTGCTCTGAGCATCTTCTCCCTTAGTGTCTCCGAAACACCGTGATTGATTAGCTATATAAAGAAGTTCAAAGTTAACACTACAACAAAAGTTACAATATATGCATGTATGAGAAAAGAAACTCCAACAACATGCACGTGTGGATAAGTTAAAACACGCAGTGTTTAAGGTTAAATATGTACTAATACCATAAAGAAACCCCAATTGCGGCATGCATCGCCAAGTTGTTGGATTTCCTTGGAGCGTTCGAAGGCATTGGAAGAGGTGAGTCGAGAAAAATCAATGGTAGGAATGTTCTCTGTTTCATACAATATGGAATCTTCGGGGCTTTTAAGGCTGATGTAGTTGGAGGGAACAGACCTCACGCTGTTGGATTCAACCAACTCCTTAACACTTAACATTTTTAATTCCTTCTGGTACTGGAAGTGGTTTTGCTCTGTGAGGGAATGAGTAAGGATTTCAAAGACCTAGAGTTACATTTTTATTTTGATACGTTTTCAAGATTTTTGGGATATGGCAGAACCCAACTTGGCATATGGGGTGTTAATAACTTGTCGTACATGCAGCAACAAGCCAAAACTTGTGTCGGCTTAAACGTAGAACAAGCAGATCCCTTTGCACAAAAAAACGAAAAATGGGTTGCAGCATCATGCAGAATGAGGAATTTGCATGGAACACGATTTGCAACACATTATTAGTTTAGGAAGAACTATACCTGTAAAAAAAAAAAAATCAGAGAATTAGAGTGACAATTTTATAATTTTATAATTTAAGTAAGATATGACACTAGTTATAAGGAAAAATATTATTTTTGACACTCCCTGCTTTCACTTCACAATCGGGTTCTATAATAAAATATTATAGATTTAATTATGTCTTTGCTCCCTATTTTCATAACAAAATTTTAATGTGATTCCTTTATTTATTCTTATCTCAATTTAGTCATTGTTTTGGAAAATTTGATTTTAATTTAGTCCTTTCCGTTAGTGGTACAGTAATAACATTAAATGGGGTGTCACGTGTCAGTTTCTGAATTTAAAAAAAAATAACAAATTTGCCACGGAGCAATGACATAGTAATGTGGTAGGGATAATGTCACCTGTCAGTCTTATATCAAGTGTCATTTTCTCATTCTCAATTTGGTTCGTATTTTAATTTTTGTCTCAATTATTCTCAATTTTTGTAAAAATAGTGCAATTTTGTCCCTATCAAAATTGAAACAAAAATTAATTTTTATATAAATGTTATACAAATATTTTTATTAAATTTGATATTTTTATTCAAATTGATATTTTTCTTATATATTTTTAACATAACTAAGTTTGTTTAAATTTGTGTTTCACATTCAACTTTACTTAAAATTGTTTTCAAATTTTAAATTTATATGTTTTTGATTATTACATGAACTAGTTAAAATTATTTTTAAAATTTTTATAATTGTTATTTTTACACCAATTCAAATATTTGTATAGAAATTATTTAACTTTACACATTTTAAAAATATACAATTATTTGGAATATAAATTCAAATAAAAAAACCAATATTAAAGTACAATGTAATAAAATATCAATATAATTTATGAATTTTTTTCTATTAACAATTTTAAATAAAGTTCAATGTAAAATATAAATTAAATAAACTTTATTTTGTTAAAAATATTTACTTGAAATATCAATTTTGAAAGAAATATTTGCGTATATTTATATAGAAATTAAATTTGATTTCAATTTAGAGAGAGACAAAATTGTTCAATTTTTACAAAAATTTGGACTAAATTGAGACACAAATTAAAATAAAGGAACCAAATTGAGAATGCGGAAATGACACCTGACATATAAGTGACACGTGGCATTATCACTACCACATCACTTTGTCACTGCCACGTGGCACGACGACAGTTTGACACGTGACAAATTATTTATTTTTTTAAAAAAATTCAAAAAAATAAATAAAAATTAAAAAAAAGAAAATAAAGAAAATAAAGTTAAAAAATATAGGAACTAACACGTGACACCTCTTTTAATGGTGTTACTATACCACTAACAGAAAGTACCAAATTGAGATAAAAAAAGGTTTAATTATGCCTTTGGTCCCCATTTTGGAGTCAAAATCTCAAAATGGTACCCAAATTTTTAAAAGTCTCAAAATGGTCCATTTTTTTGTTGAAACGTCTCACGTTTGCCCTTTCCGTTAAGTCAAGGTTGACGCCGTTAGAGGGAGTGCCACGTGTCAGTTCCTCGATTTTTTGAATTTTTTATTTTATAGTTTTGATTTTTTTTTTATTTTTAATTTGTTTTTGAATTTTTTTAAAAAAAATCAAAAAATTGCCATGTGTCAAGCTATCATCGTGCCACGTGGCAGTGACACGTGTCAGTATTACGCCACGTGTCATTTCCTTAGTCTCAATTTGGTCCCTTTATTTTAATTTGTCTCAATTTAGTCCAAATTTTTGTAAAAATGAGCAATTTTGTCCCTCTTCAAATTGAAACAAAAATTAATTTTATATAAATGTTATACAAATATTTTTATTAAATTTGATATTTCTATTCAAATTGATATTTTTATTATATATTTTTAACCTAGCTAAGTTTATTTAAAATTATGTTTTACATTCAACTTTACTTAAAATTGTTTTCAAATTTTAAATTTATATGTGTTCCTGCAGAGAACAAACAAGATAAGTTAGGCACAAGCGTCACCTTACCAGTGTAGTCCGCTATCTCCTCAGCTGGTCTCTTCCCGGTTGGCATATGTCGGCTTGGACTCAGAGGGGGTTACTTGCAGAAGGGACTCCGAAGCTCTAATGAATCAAAACTCTCAAAAAGGTCAAATATGTGATTAATGAATGCGTACCTTTAATTACTAGGGTCCACGTCTATTTATAGACCATGTCTGGTTATTCTATGGGTCGGGCCTTGGCTTGGGCTTTGGCTGTAAGTGGGTCTAGGCCCTAGCCCAGGCCCTTAGGACTTATTGACCGCTGGGGGGTTTTCATTATACTGAGTTTATTGGAGTGGTCAGCCTAGGCTTTAATCTTACCGAGTCTGTTGGAGTAGTCGGTCTGGGCCGGCTACTTACCTTGACGGCTTATGTTGGTTATATGAGGTGCAGGTTGTTCCCCTAGATGTTTTAGGTTAGAATTGGTAAAACTTAGGCTAACTCGGCCTAGGCTGAGTACTTGACTGCCTTGGTATATGTATTGTTTACTTATTTGGTCGAGTTTGGCTAGGTGTGGTACACCAGTCCCCCAACCTTGTCCGATATGAGTTGTCGGTCAAGGGTGATATGTATTGGTATGCTAGCGGAACTGGCTAGGTGTGATACACCAGTCCCCTAGCCTTTAAGTGTGATGAACAGTGTTAAGGCTAAAAAGTGGTAATCGTCTGAAGGTAGGTGAAGGGGTGTCAGGAGTCAAATCAGGAAGTTTTGGCGCCGTCGTTTTTAAGAGTCATGTCTCTTGCAATGATGGTGTCGATTGGTATGGGTTGTTGTTTTCGCGAGAAGGGGTTTTCGTCGTTTGGAATTCTGGCCTATAAATATAGGTTTCAAAACGAGTGAGGGGTTACTTGGTTCATTTGCGAGAGTTTTTAATTCAGAGGTCTTGTGTGCGTTATACTGTCCGACTAGTTCCCAATTTCAACCGACATCTTCCCGTAAACACGAAAACAGGTATGTCCAGTAGCGATAGTATATCGTTATCCACATCTAGTAGTGAGAGTACAGAGTTGGAGAGAAGTAAGGGTAGGTAATTTGACGAAGAGGGTACATGTTCTGGAGGCATGGTAAGTGGGATTCCAATGGAGACGGTGAGGGAGGTTCGAGAAGATCCCCTTGAGGAGTTGGCCGAAAGTAACTGGCCGGCTAAAGGCGGTTATGGGTGGGTGGCTGCCGACGTCCGCAACCAATCATCTTTGTTCCGGTGGTCTCGCCTATTGAACTCCTGGTTAAACTGCACGCCTGTCATCTCAAAGGGTGTAAGTAGGGACATCGTTTCCCTGGAGAGAGTTAGCGCTATCGACCGAGTATGTCATGGGCAAGAGGGGGCTATAGAGAAGTTTTTCTACATGTACATGTGTCATTTTTCTCAACTACATGTGCGACTACCGTTAGACGGTTTTACTATGGGTGTATTGCGCGACACCTACACAGTTGCATCCGAATAGTTGGGCCTACTTGCAAGCCTTTCGCATCTTGTGCCAATCTTTATACTTGGAGCCTTCTCCTTATACTTTTTTGTACTTCTACGACACCAGACCCCGCCGGCCGACTACTTGACTGTCTTTGATAAGTCGTTCTAGTATCAACAGACTGGACGCGTTTTCCCAGTCTTTCAAGCATTTCAAGGACGAGTACTTCAAGGTTGTTGTTAAAGAAGAAGGCCGAGCTCATTTTTTGACCGCAGATGGGAGTACAAAATTCCCATTTAGTTGGACGGGTAGCCCTTCTTGGTATAAGGATATGGGGATGGATGAGTTATCGGCGGGTGATAAAGAGGTGGTAGAGATCTTGTTGAAGTTTGTTGATAAGTTGCCCACTAAGGGCTTAGTTAGAGTTTATAATTCGGTACATCCGATAATAGATATTGAAGGTATCTGTTTATTACTTAAACTGTGTTAATGATTCTAAGTTGTTTTAATCCGAGTTAATATATTATTGTAGGGCACAATAAGGAAAGAAAAACTTAGCACTTTTCCAATCGCTGAGGAAGGAGATGGCCGTTAAGGCCAAGGCAGCTGGGAAGACTGATGTTCCCAACCTACAGGAGTCTGTGGTGGAAGTGCATGTACACGATGGGACGAAGAGGAAGGCTGAGTTGCCGCCTCGACACGGCAAGGGGAAATATGTGAAGAGAGTGAGGGCGGCCTTGCTCGGGACGAGGTCGGCCAGTGGAGTAGGGTCGGCTAGTGGGGAGAAGGGACCAGAATCTGGTTTAATCGAATTGCCAAAAATATCTGTGAGGAAGGATATTGCGATCACCCTCCCAGATACCATTGTAAATTCCATTGACGGTATGGATGTGAACCATATTGTGAGGACGATGGTGGAGTTTGGAAGCAAGGCCTTAACATTGAGTCGTTGTGTGGGGTCTTTATATAAGAGGGAGCTGAAGGAGGGGGTCGGGAAAGGGTGGAGGAGTTGTAGGGGAAGGTTGACAAGCTTGAGGAGGAGAAGGCTGCGTTGGAGAAGGCGAAGGAGAGTTGGGAGGTAGAGAGAAAAAGGTTGATAACGTGAAAGGTTCGCTGTTTGGACTCAGAGGAAAGATTGAACAAGAAAATAGGGGAGTGGGAGGAAGATTATGAAGAATTGAAAGAGAAGTATGACGGTGCCGTGGGAGAGCTTGACGACTTGAAGAATAGTATTATACAAGAACATATCAATGGTTTTGAGAAGGAACTACGTCAAGCGGCTTTTTTCCATCAGGATATGGACGTAACAGATTCAAAGTTCGATGTGAATAAGGACGTTGTTGACGGGAAGCTGATCCAAGAGGACGAGGACAATACGAATGAGGAGGTGGAGGAGAAGGCGACAGAGGAGGAGAAGAAGGCGGGCGATTCCGAGGAGGTGGCACCTGTCGCAGCAGAATAGGATTTTGGTCTTAATTGATTCGAGAATATTATTTGAGCATATATCTGTAATATTTGGTACATTTAGCTACATTAGTACATTCTTGCACTTATGTTTAAATGCGATTAAGATTCTGTATGTTATTATGTATGTCGTGTTTTGATGATATGTGGTGTATGTGTGATACAATCGATTATATGTTGAGGGTGTCCGACCCAGGCCGCTTACTTGTGATAAGGGTGAGGAACTTAAACGAATTAAGCACAAGTTAAGGGTGTTCGACCCAGACCGCTTACTTGTGGTAAGGGTGGGGAACTTAAACGAATTAAGCACAAGTTAAGGGTGTTCGACCCAGGTCGCTTACTTGTGGTAAGGGTGGGGAACTTAAACAAATTAAGCACAAGTTAAGGGTGTTCGACCCAGACCGCTTACTTGTGGTAAGGGTGGGGAACTTAAACGAATTAAGCACAAGTTAAGGGTGTTCGACCCAGGCCGCTTACTTGTGGTAAGGGTGGGGAATTAAGCACAAGTTAAGGGTGTTCGACCTAGGCCGCTTACTTGTGGTAAGGGTGGGGAACTTAAACGAATATGACAGTAAAAAACGTAGAAAAATTGTATAGTTGAGAACCCTTTATTTTATTTATTGAATAGGGGTGCCTCGTTAAAACCTCCCTGGCCAAAACCCTCCTTAGGGAAAAAAGACCAAGTGAGGAAAAAGAGTACACCCAAGGTTACAAGTGTTCGACTTAGTGTAGCATACATTTAACTGAAATAGAATTTGAGGTGCGATACATTCCAAGTGTTGGGAATCTTTTCCACAGATAAGTGTTCCAGGCGATAAGCTCCTCCTCCTGCATCTTCGCGTATGAGGTATGGGCCGTCCCAATTGGCGGAGAACTTGCCATCCTTCTTTCTAGCACTGCTGGCCATTCTCCATACAAAGTCCCTGATGGCGAATGATCGTGGACATAGGTTTGCATTATATTTTCTAGCAGCTCGTTGTTTGGCAGCTAAATTGCGTATCTGGGCTTTTTCTCTGAGTTCGGGTAGAAGGTCGAGATGTATGACCATGTTTTGGTGGTTGTGGGTTGGGTCGTATAGTTCTCGGCGCAGGGATGGTTCGCCAATTTTAACTGGTATCATGGCGTTTGCACCGTAAGCTAGGCTGAATGGGGATTCGTTTGTTGATGATTGAGGGGTGCACCTGTAAGCCCATAGCACTTCTACTAACTCTTCGGGCCATTGGCCTTTGACGGTATCTAATCCTTACGTAGCTCCACGAGGATAACTTTATTTGCTGCTTCTGCTTGTCCATTGGTTTGTGATTGTTCTACAGAACTTGTGACGTGCTTGATGCCTAGGCCAGTGTAGAACTTGGCTAGCTCTTTGTCAATAAATTGTCGGCCATTGTCTGGTTTGATGGGGAGGGAGCAGATGGGGTGGGATGGGATGAGTGATCATAGCGGGGAAGGTGGAAGTAAGGTTGTGAGGGGGGATGTGGCTTGTTGGAGGGTATTGTGGGTTGTATGGTGGAACATGTGTGGTGGGTATGTTGTAGGGGATCTAGGTGGTAGGGAGGGTAGCGGTAGGGGTTGAGGCTGCGGTATGGGGATGGGTGGAAGGGATGGGCGTTTGTTGGGTAGTGGTGAAGGTATGAGGAGTGGGGTTGTATTCACTTTCCTCCTCTATGGGCTAGAAGGCCGGGGACCTTACAACTTCAGAGGTTTCCTTGGCTTTTCCCTTCAGGTTGGGATCAGCTTCGATCTTTCGCCTAAGGCGAGAGTTCTCTTGTCACAACGCCTCCATCTCATCATCATTGCGTTTTTTCAGATCTGCCAACTCTTGTTGCATCTTTGCTTGGCCGTCTAGGATGGCGGCCAGGTCAGGGGTGATGCCAGCAGGTCCTAAGGGACCAGCATCCGCCTGCTTGTTCACTCCAGCTTTGCTGTGGGTTGAAACCATCTTCAGAGAAAAACTAGTACTAAAGGTGTTCGTCTCATGCCCCACGGTGGGTGCCAATTGTTCCTGCAGAGAACAAACAAGATAAGTTAGGCACAAACGTCACCTTACCAGTGTAGTACGCTATCTCCTCAGCTGGTCTCTTCCCGGTTGACATATGTCGGCTTGGACCCGGAGGGGGTTACCTGCAGAAGGGACTCCGAAGCTCTAGTGAGTCAAAACTCTCAAAAAGGTTAAATTTGTGATTAATGAATGCGTACCTTTAATTACTGGGGTCCACATCTATTTATAGACCATTAATTATGTCTGGTTATTCTATGGGCCGGACCTTGGCTTGAGCTTTGGCTGTAAGTGGGCCTGGGCCCTAGCCTAGGCCCTTAGGACTTATTGAACGCTGGGGGGTTTTCATTATACTGAGTTTATTGGAGTGGTCAGCCTAGGCTTTAATCTTACCGGGTCTACTGGAGTAGTCGGTTTAGGCCGGCTACTTACCTTGACGGCTTATGTTGGTTATATGAGGTGCAGGTTGTTCCTCTAGATGTTTTAGGTTAGAACTGGTAAAACTTAGGCTAACTCGGCCTAGGCTGAGTACTTGATTGTCTTGGTATATGTATTGTTTACTTATTTGGTCGAGTTTGGCTAGGTGTGGTACAATATGTGTTTTATTGTTACATGAACTAGTTAATTTATGAATTTTTTCTATTAACATTATTTTCTATTAACAACTTTTAAACCATTTTAAATAAAGTTCAATGTAAAATATTAATTAAATGAACTTAATTTGGTTAAAAATATTTACTTGAAATATCAATTTTGATGGAAATATTTGTGTACATTTATATAGAAATTAAAATTGATTTCAATTTGGAGAGGGACAAAATTGCTCATTTTTACAAAAATTGGGACTAAATTGAGACAAATTAAAATAAAGGAACCAAATTGAGACTAAGGAAATGACACGTTATTGACTCGTGTCACTGTCACTGCCACATCACTCTGTCATTGTCACGTGGCACGATGACATATTGACACGTGGCAATTTTTTGAATTTTTTTAAAAAAATTCAAAATAAAAAATTCAAAAAAAAAATAATAAAAAAATTCAAAAAATCGAGGAACTGACACGTGGCACTCCCTCTAACGACGTCAACCTTGACTTATCGGAAAGGGCAAACGTGAGACGTTTCAACAAAAAAATGGACCATTTTGAGATTTTCAAAAATTTGGATACCATTTTGAGATATTGACTCCAAAATGGGGACCAAAGGCATAATTAAACCTAAAAAAAATAGAGGGACCAAATTAAAATTTTGCTAAGAAAAAGGAGACCAAAGGTATAATTAAACCAATATTATTTTAACATAATAAAATTAAATATAAATAAAATATTATAATAAAATAATAATTTATGAAAAATGTATGAGAAAGATGGAAGTGTCAAATTACCATGATCGTAGTTATAATTATAAGTATTTTGTGTTATATATCTTATATAAAAATGTTAAAGATCTCTAATTCATTATCAATTTCATCTTATAAGTCGGTTATGTGAAAATGAATTAGATTTAAAATTCATTTTTTAGCATGGTACTAAAATCATTTAAAAGCTTATCCTAGTTAGAGTATTGTATGAATCTATGACAACATCATTGATAGTATTTGATGTAATATTTCTTGTATAAAAATGTTAGAGATCAATTTCACATTGATTAGAAATAAAGACAAATTTATCGTATATAAGTATATGTAAGCCTTGTCTTACAAGTTGATTTGAGTAGCAAGGAATGTCAACTACAAAGATGAGAAAGAGATATTTCTCACTCTTGAAAATGATATGGATTACTTAACAAGTATCACTACAAGAAAACATAAATTTAGCTTCCAAATATTAACATCAGCCAAACTGTGACATTATTATGTCAACATAGTCGACTTTAATATGACAAAAGATTAAATTTTTAAGAAATAAATATTTATGTTGGCTTAATGGACGCTAACTAAAATAAATATTAAAATATATAAAGTTAGAGTCGACATAGCAAACATTGACCTTATTTATTTTTAATGGTTATATTTATTAAAGTTAGCATCAACTAAACCTTAAACCCTAAACATTAGAAGAAAAAGTGATATTACCTATAAAAAAAAATCCTTAGCTAACACAAAATTCGTAGGTAAGACAAATTTACACAAATAAAAATTCGTAGGTAAAATAGTCGTAACTAAATTACCTACCCATATATTCATAGATAATTATCTACCGATATATCCGTAGGTAATTTACTTACCGATATATCCGTAGATAATTACCTATCGATATATTCGTAGGTAATACCTACTATTACAGGTTAGGTTTTATCATATTGATTTTTTCCTATCTTATCAATCCTGGACATTAGAATTTGTCATAAAATTCAAAATAGCACTGACGCAAATACAGACTATTTATATTATATAATAAAGTTAAAAAAGTTTAGTAATCCAAATATTTATCCAACCATTTTAATGTACATCCAAGTTCCAACCATATATAACAAAAATCCCTAACCAATGCCTATTCCTTATTTCTCCTCCTTAATAGCATATAAAAGAGTGCATTGTGAGACACTACAAACAGTACAAAATCTTGTTATCATAAAATCTAACCATCTTGATAAAATAAAATTCTAAACTACAGTACAAAAGTTTTTATCATTCTTATTCTTCTTCATCACGAGCTTCATCAAACAACCTACAAAATAAAATAAAGTGTCACTTTATAAATTCTAGAACATTTATAAACATTAGTGAATCATTCTACACAGTCACACAATAATAGATGTATTAACAATATTTTTTAGTTCCATAGTTTAGGCATGCATACTTTCTTTAAGGAGGACGTATCCCATGTAAATATAATATGAAAAAAATTAAACGAGAACTAAAAGAATATTTTAAACTACACTGCTACTTTTCAAATGTTCACAATTTTATGTACGTATCATGGGACCTACCACACCATGCATGCTTCCATTCATATAAGTGGATCTTAGATGAAGTGCACATGCCTTTATTTGAAAAATGTGGTCCCTACATACACATACATTCTACAAATAAGAGAAAACATAATACTATCTAAATACACTTGACCAAATAATGTACGGTAAACATTCCCTTAAGTTCGCATCCTATTTAAATCCGTATTTAGAAAGGAAAATTTCTCGGATCAATAATTTTGTGACTACATTAAAAAAATCATGTAGAGTAATTTGACTTATTATTATTATGATACATTTTGTTTATATATGAATAAATAAAATAACAAATTTCTCCTATAACATATCTCTTATATCTATCATATATATCTCATATTTTTGTAATCCCTACAAATCCTCAACACTCATACGATTTCATATTATAATATGACTCTTAAAAATTTCATAAATTTGCATTCCAATTAAGTTTGTATCAAATTTTCGATATCAAAATGTAAACTTAAATGAATTTTTATTATATCGTAATCGAACATTACAATACACATTTATTACAAAACGAGGGCCCACACAAGCATTCCTCTAATATTGATTACTTTCTTTACAAAATAATAGTAATTTATATATATCTATATATATATATATATATATATATATATATAATATAATATAATATAATATAATATAAAAATGGAACTCTAGAATAGGCATACACACAAAAGCTCTCATCAATAAAAATGAACCATTGGATCCTTGAACTCCTATATCAGCTGCTTACTATACTCAAGAAATATGTGTTTGACTTGTCAAAAAAGGACTACAAAAGTGGCTAGCCATTAATCATTTAAATAGTAGAGAGAAATTAGTAAGAAAATCCAAAGGATGAATGCCTAGTGGATTGAGGATAGAGATGAAAGTTAGCTTGTGCATTTTCCAACTAAAAGGCATCTAGAGGCAACCAGCTATATATTGAAATATCCCATGGGAAATCTAGTCAAAGGAATTATTTAAGGGTTTGCAAATTCTAATTGGGCTAGACCTAGATCAACTAATGTTGGTAAACTAATGGGAATAAGCTATAGCACAAGCATGAAGTCATGGGGAAACCTTGTTACATGGATAAGCAAAATAATATCTCCATTGTGGTAGGGAGAAGTACAAATGCTAAGTTTGTGGCAATCATAAAATGTTTATGACCATTTATTTGGATTGAAAAGCTCTAAAAGACCTAAAATTCTCTAGAAAAAGGTCTATGAAGCTATGTAGTAACAGTGAATCAACAAGAAGCATGTTGAAATTGATAGCAATCATATCAGATATGAAACTATTTTTATAGGTATCGAACTATCATTTTCTTCCATATTTCAATAGGGTCGCATGATGCATGAGGACCTACCAAAGTCTTGTCAACATTCAAGTTTGAATTCGTATTTGGTAAGCTAGGAATGATTAACATCTATTCACCAGGTTGAGGGGCAATGTTGGAGAGGATATTAGTCATCATAGGAGGTGGCACTAAATGCCAGTAGTTGTAAATGTTGTATGTTTATGGTAATTTCTGAATTGTATCCTAATTGATGATTGTAACTTCAAAAATAATCTCCTATCCATAATTAGGGTAGCTTTAGCCTATTTAGTGTAAATTAGGTATTCTATTATAATAGCAAATAGATTTCTTTCTAAAGTCTCTTTGTTCACTAACTTTACAAACTCAAATTTAAATCACTAGTTATTTGTAAATTTTCTCGTAAGAGGTGTGTGCTCCAATGCTAGAGCCACTTACCTATAATTTATTTGTTTCTTCATCCATCATTTAAAATTCAAAGTGACAACAAAAATTGCAGAGAAGAGAAGATTCTAACACGTCCACCATTTTCTCTCTCTCCCTAACGGCCTGATATATTACTTATCTTGGGCCTTGAGCCTCTCCTGATACTCATCCCTACGTCTTTCTCACCCCCTTTTTAGGTAATGACTCTTTTGTAGTTTGCAGTTTTGTTACATTCTTTTTATGAACACAACACAAACAAAAAAATATTTCTCAGTCATCTTTATAACGAAATTACCATCCACACAAGCATAGCAGATGAAATGAGGGTTCTCATTGTCTGATGCCTGCATTATAAGCAAAAACTTTATAAGACAAGAAAGGAAAAAATTAGAAAAAAATAATTTCGTCGTTGCAAGGCAGAGAAGGCTATTATCTATATTTACAATGCTATCTGTTTTGTCTCATGCTATGACAACATTCTGATAGTTATATCTCCTAAAACATCAGTAAAAATTGCAAAATCATCCACCGAAAGAGCTATTAGTACTAAGCACTTTATATTGATGGGTCATGTTGTTTAGGATATAATTTCCATACCTTTTGTTCCATCCACACACAAAATTAAATGGAAAGATGATTTAAGCATTTCTTCACACTAAAAACAACAAAAGCAATAATAGCTAAATAAGATTTATTCACTTGACCATTCTTGAACTTACTTTTCTTGAATCCATTAACAAGTTATAAGCGATGATCAAACTCTATTTCTTATCAGCTTCCTCGTGCATAAACTCAAGATACTCGTCTCCTCTAAAATCCTATTTTTAAGTCTTATTGTCTTCAAAATGAAAAATAAAAGTAGCATTAACATTGTACTTGACTTCAACTCAACCATTAAAATATCATTAAACCTTATACTTCTCCAAGAATGAAGGGGCATAACTTTTTTAGAACCCAAGAACTTAGCTAGAGTAATCTTGCAGGTCAATAATTTTAGCCTGAACACAAACCAAATAAGAAAAATAACTATTGAAATAACTTTACACACATTTACAAATAATTTGTAAACCAATACAAAAAAAAAAACAATTTACTTCACTATAATGAGTGAAGTATTTGAAATTTACTTACTATAGTGAGTGAATCATTTGAAATCAATAGACTAAATGGTAAATAGCCAAACAATGATGTGAAGCGCAAGGAGCACAATTAAACTATCGTTGCATCCAAAAAATTTAGGCTAGAAAGAACAATCGAAAGCCACACACTATAAAGAATGGCAAAAGGCCAAACGTCAAGATGCCAAAATAATTGCTTCTTCCTAAGCAAAGTGATGCAGTCCATCACCTTTCCGCCAGAGTAGTTAGGGTTTGGAATTAGATTGGCTAGGTTTTGATTCTTAGATGTTGATGTCACACATGGATCTGCACCAAACTAGGCATGAGGAAGTTTGGTTCTTGGATTCAGGATGTAGCAACCACATGATAGGAAACAAAGGTTGGTTTCTAGTCCAGAAGAAGGTTTCTACCAAAACTGTGAAATTGGGAAATGACATGACAATGAAAGTGGTAGCAAAAGGAAGTGTAAGGATGCAAGTTGACGGGGTTACTCAAATAATTTCAAATGTTTACTTTGTTCCTGAGCTTAAGAATAATCTTCTTAACTTAGGACAACTTCAAGAAATAGGATTGACAATCTTGATTCAGAATAGGACATGTAAAGTATTTCACTATGGGAAGGGTATAATCATGCAAACTAATATGAGTAGAAATAGAATGTTTTATGTATTAGTTATTGCAACACCAAAGAAGACCATGTGTCTACAAACAGAGATAGAGATAGAGAAGGAAACTCATTTGTGGAATTGCCGATTTGGGCACCTTAATCACAAGGGACTCAACACACTTTCAAAAAACCAGTCGGCTCATCAAATATGAAGCTACCAAAGAAGATTTACACCACTTACTTGATTGGAAAACAACATAGAAGATCAATCCCAAAAAGGAGCACGTGGAGAGCCTCAAAGAAACTACAACTAGTGCATGCTGACATATGCGGTCCTCTCAAGCCTTCCTCAAACAGCAACAAAAGGTATATCTTAACCTTCATAGATGACCTTTCACGTAAAGCTTGGATTTATTTTTTACGTGAGAAATCTGAAGCATTCCAAAACTTCAAGAACTACAAAATTAGCGTTGAAAAAGAAGTTGACGGGCACATTGCTTGCTTGAGAATGGATAGAGGTGGTGAATTCACTTCACATGAGTTTGAAGAATTCTGCAAAATCCACGACATCAGAAGGCATTAATAACTGCTTATACCCCGCAGCAAAATAGAGTTGCTGAGAGGAAAAATAGAATGATCATGAATGGTGTGAGGGTTGTATTAAACGAAAGGCAAGTTCGAAAGGTATTTTGGCTAGAGGCGGTGAAATGGTGTGTGCATGTCCAAAATCGAAGTCCAACTTCAGCGGTAGAAAATACAATTCCTGAAGAAGCATGGAGCAATGTGAGGCCTACGGTAGTATATTTTTGAGTCTTTGGTTGTGTGGCTCATGTTCATATACCAGATCAAAGAAGAACCAAGCTTGAAGATAAGAGTAAGATATATGTTTTCTTTGGAATTAGTGATGAATGAAAAGCCTATAGATTATTTGACCCTGTTTCCAAGAAAATCATTGTAAGCAAAGATGTGGTGTTCGAAGAAGCAAGAAGTTGTTAATATGTGAAAATGAAAGAGACATTCTTGAAGAAGAAGAAGAAGTTGAACAAGAAGAAGTTGAGCAAGAAGAAAATGAAGATAGTGATAGTGGCTCAAGATCACCTACAAGTGAGGAAAGCAACACTGATCAAGAAAGTTTAGTTCAAGGGAGGCCCATAAGAATTAGAAGAGAACCAATATGCATGACATATTATGTGATAGGGGCTGATTTGGTTGATTTAGCTATAGAAGAAGAAAATCTCATGATGTTCATAACTGAAAATGATCCATTCCCTTTCGAAGAAGCACATACAAGTATAAAAGGGCAAGAGGCAATGAAAGTTGAGATGAAAGTTATAGAGAAGAACAACACATGGGAGCTGAGAGGCCTACCAAAAGGTGTCAAACCAATTGGAGTCAAGTGGGTTTTTAGAACCAAGCTCAACGAATATGCAGAAGTAGAGAAGCATAAAGCAAGATTGGTGGCAAAAGGATATGCACAAATATTCGGACTAGACTACACTGAAGTTTTTGCACCAGTAGCTAAACTTGATACGGTACGTCTAATTCTTGCACTTGCAGCTCAACATGAGTGGGAAATATTTCAACATGTTGTAAAAAGTGCATTCCTTCATGGAGAACTTGAAGAAGAAGTTTTTATTGAACAACTGGAAGGATTTATCATAAGGGGAAATGAAGACAAGGTGTACAGATTGAAAAAGGCATTATATGGCCTTAAACAGGCACCAAGGGCGTGGTATAGCAAGATATAAGCATATTTTATGCATGAATGATTTGAAAAATGTTTTAGCGAGCACCCACTACTTACGAAGAAAGAAGGAGGTAACATACTTATTGTTAGTCTTTATGTAGATGATCTCATCTTTACTTGAGATAATAGGAATATGTGTGATAAATTCAAAAGCTCAAGGATGAGAGAATTTGATATGTCTGACTTGAGAAGGATGAAATATTTTCTGGGAATTAAGGTTATACAAAATGAAGCTGGAATTTTTATCTGCCAAAGAAGATATGCTCGAGAAGTCCTTAAAAGATTTGGCATGGAAAACAGCAACTATGTGAAAAATCCCATTGTTCCTAGAACACGGTTATCAAAAGATGAGACAAGAGATGAAGTAGAAGCCACCATGTTTAAACAAGCAGTTGGAAGTCTTATGTATCTCACAACATATACATATATCACAAACACACCAAAGGAAATCCATCCTTTGAGTCCATACCACATGGTCACTACCATGTCAACTGTGTTCTACGTCTTCTGGTGAGTATCTCAAGTTGTCTTGCAACCACAACTGGTAAAGCACGTGGGGGAAACCATGCTACTGACCACACTCCGTAATGCCAAGTGGAGTTCCTAATATGAATAGCATTTTTAAAGTCCCAAGACTACCAAACTCGTTAGTTTAATACTAAGGAGGGCAATCTAACTAGACCATCCGTACACGCCACGACGTGCACACTCATACTGGCAACACTCGCCAACCCGAGCCATAACTCAAGAGTTCCTTGTGTTCATCCGTCATCTTGAGTCACAACTTAAGAGATGTCATTCCGAGCCACAACTCAAGGAATGCCACATGCTTAACCCCTATCCAAAGTCACAACTCAAGGGATACGTTCTGAGCCACAACTCAAGGAACACCAGCAAGCCGACCTTTGAGGTATCACCAAAGCTTTGTAGATCACGCACATCAACATAATCAAAGTTGCTATCACTGGGTTATCACCTAGCGCTGCTCTAGAGCCGCCAAGCGAAACCTACTTCCAAACCGCTTGGCGGTGGACACGTATCGCCAAACGCCAAGCGCCTCTACACTCACTACCCCTACAACTTTCACTTGGTGGAACGATCTCTGCCACTAGGTGCCACGCGTGCCCAAAGCTACTGTAAGTGTAGCTATCGCCTGGCGGTCCAAACTCCACTGCCAGGCGCCTGTACAACAAATTGTACTAGTTTGGCCTCTCAGATGTGATCCCAGTCCATTCTCAACCCCTCCAAGATGCATCACCTAATTACCAGTCACATAATTTCCATTTGTTGGTCATAAATTCTGATTTCTTATGTCTTGCTGTCATAAACATACTCATGGGTAAATTTATTCTTTTGACCATACCAATTACTTAGAACCCATTAAGTGCAACCCATATTATTCAACTTTAGGCCACAATCACAACCTAAGGACCTATCACAGTGTCCAATAACAACATTTCCCACTCTCTTAAGACCAACCTACCAATTATACCTTATCTTAGTATTACAACAATTCTTTCACTTATGCAATCCCACCTTGCAACCTAACTCGTGCATCTTCATTGACATTCAAGTTCGTAATTGTATTATGCATTACAATTCAACAAGACCTTAATTTAATGATGCCTTACTACAGAGTTGGTATTTCAATGTTTCTTTTATTCCCAATTAACCCTCAAATTGGTTCTTGCTACTAAATCATTAAGGACCTATGGCAGGCCTCTATCCAATGACCCCAAGTTGGTGTTCTAGGTACATTTTACTACCACAAAACTCCAAATTCACTACTGCACTCAAGAGCCACGCAAAATGCCTTATCCCTACGTTGGCGCCTGGCAGCACCTAGCCTGCCGCTAGGCGGTGCATCAGTTCTGGGAAGCCTAGAATTCTACACTGTACTTGCGAGAATTCCAACTTCCTCTTTTCGCACCGTTCTCTCAAATTTTACATCTAATGCACTTTTATTTAACTCTTATGGGTACTATTAATACATTATGCTTCCAATATCCTAAATTACATTACCTTTACTCACAAAATTTCCTCCAAAACCTAAAATCCCCAAAATATTCAACCCTAGAACGAGAATATGTCGTGATCATCCAAATTTTTCATTATCAGCTCATGTTTTCATAATTATTCACTTTCATTTATTCAAATAATGGTCTAACCACCTTTTTTTTCCTTTGATTAAAAAATCACCCAGAACACAGAAAATCCAAGAATCGAGCCAAAACAGCTCGCGTCGCCTGACGGTAGTTAATCACCACTAGGCAGTTCAAACAAAAACTCAGAAAACTAGGTTGTGGACATGCGTCACTTGGCGGTCAGGGTCATGCCGCCAGGCGGTACCTCTTCAGGAACCCAAAATTTCACACAGACAATATGAGTCGCCTAGCGGCAGTTCATCGCCCATTAGGCGATTTCTGGAAATTTTCAGAAACACAAAATTTAAACATAACATAAGGAGTTCATGTATAATCATAATATATTTGTCATGCAATTCATCCTTAAACGTAAAAATTAACGAGTAAAGCTTTTCTAACCTGGTTGACTTTGCTTAAAAATGGACTTTTTTAAGTTTCTTCTTGATCACCAATGACTTCCCTTGGCTCTATCCCAATTTAGCTCCTTGCTTCACTTAATCCTCACAACACACTCTCCAATTTCGTACTCCTCCCAATATGCAACAATGACAACCACAAAAGCACTCTCTCTTCCTCAATTAAGTTCTTAATTACGTGTTAATGACGATAAAACGAAAATTGGCATTAAAAATTGTTGTAATTATTATTCAAGGTCCATTATGGGTTGTTTTTCCAGCCCCTCTTGGCTGCCCATGGTCAACTAGGGTTTTCCTTGCCTTTTCACATTCATGCTAAAACTAATTTGGCAAAAGGAAAGTAAATTCGTATCTACCAAGGTTCGAACCTATAACTATATCAATGTTAATTCAATGCACAACCATTCAACCCATTCATGTTTTGTGATAATTCCTATAACTATAGGATTATATTATCACTCATCATGATCTAGCACATTATTAAAATAATAAATTAAATAACACACAATTAGCATACATAGGACTTGAACCCAAGTCCCCTCACAATAACAAGTACTCTCAACCATTTGAGCTAGTACTTTTCCACATCATACATGTTAGAATTAAATGCCATAAAGGCTTTTACGGGTCTTACAGGCCAGATTTTATGTATGGAGTAAGCTTAATTAGTAGGTTCATGGGAAATCCAAAGTCATCTCATTGTCTTGCAGCAAAAAGGATTTTCAAGTATATAAAAGGCACCATTGATTTTGGTATACTATACAAAAAAGATAGCAGAAATGCAGGTCTTGTATCTTATACAAATAACAACTATGTTGGAGATTGAGATGATCGGAAGAGCACTTCAGGTTTTGTTTTTATTATGGGATCTAGAACAATTTCATGGATTTCAAAAAAAAAAAATAGTAGTGAGTCTCTCAACCATAGAAGCTGAATATATTGTTGTTGCACTTTGTGTTTGTCATTGTGTTTGGTTTAGGAGAATCTTGGAACAACTTGGAGCTGTAGAAAGAGGATGTTCGGAGATTCATTATGACAACAACTCCACAATTCAGTTGTCCAAAAATTCTTTTTTCCATGGACAATGCAAGCATATTGGAGTAAGATTTCATTTTCTCAAGGACTTGGTCAATGATGGAACTATGAAGCTGAGGTTTTGTAGCTCTGAGAAATAGATTGCTGACATAATGACAAAGCCTCTCAAATTGGAGAAATTTATGAAATTCCGTAGGATGCTTGGAGTAATTAACGGAGCTGAAGTTTAAGCTCAATGCCAAATCAGATGCATTAGCTTAAGGGAGGGATTGATAGTCAATTAGTTATTATTTGTTATTTTGTTATTCACGTTCTTAATAAACTTGATTCTTTAGAGTCAGTTTCTATTTCTCGTATATGCGTGCCATGAAATGTGGCTTTTCTGTTTTGCTTCATTACGTGTAAAAGGCTATAAAAGCCACCTGCTACTACTCATTTTAAATAATAAGAGTTATCCATTCCTCTTCAATTCACGTTTTCTCTTTAGTTCTTAAATTAGATTTGACAAAAAAGGTTTGATTCAACACCTCACTTTCACGACGATTTCGTCTCCATTTGTGAGCGACCGACTATTCTCAGGTGCTTGAAATATGAGAAAGCTTCCCTTCAGGTACTTGGGGAAATCCAACAATACAATACCCAATTACAAGGAATGCAAAAATTTAAGGAAAATAATCAAATCCAAAATGGAAGTGTTAGAGGGAATGAAAATGGAAATGGAGAAGAAACCTAACCTTTTTTTATGAAAGCAAAGTTAATTGGAGTCTAATTCGTAGTGATCCGATAAGGCGGGGTTGACATGCAGCAGTGTAGGTAGAGTGGTATAGCAAGGCCAAAGTGCAAGTGGAGCAAGTGTAGCAAGAGTGATGTGCGAGTTAAGCATAGGGTTTAGAAAAACGAAAGGAGGGAAATACTAGAAAGATGCGAGTTAATTATAGGTAACGTTCAATTTACCTACTAATTATAATCAATAGATAATATTCGTATGTAATTTTTATATTGCCTACGAATTATAATTAATAGATAATTTTTGTATGTAATGTTTAATTTATCTACGAATTTCTATCTATAAGTAATAATCGGTAGGTGAATTGTGATTTTTTTGTACCAATCATATAAAAACTAAAATAAATATTAAAAATAAATAAGGTTAGTGTCACCTTAGATGCTTGGCTGACACTAAACTTATTTATTTTCCATGTTTATATTTATTTTAGTGTTAGTTAAATGATTTAATCATAAAAGATTAAAAAAAGGATTACTTGGCTTAATTGGCGCTAATCTCATTTATTTTTAATATTTATGCGTTCCTCGCATTGAATATGGACCATTTTTAATCTAAAGGATTACTTCTCACTCATAATTTTCTTCTATATCTTCCTATATAAATCTCATAACACCCATCTTTTTCATTAATAAATGTCCTCACACTCATATCTTTCATGCACACACATCTCTTTCACCCCCACATTCATTTCCTTTATCCACTCTTATCTTTGTCATCCACAATCATCTTTTTTTCATCTGTACACATCTCCTTCATCTACATTTTTTTTCTCATTCTCTCCATTAACATTTTTCTCTTCATCTCCTTCATTCATTTATACTCATCTCCTTAATCCATTTTTATTAATTGTTTATTTTTTTTCTTTACATTATTTGAAAATGGAGGTAATGTATGATTTTTTTTAAGTTACTGTCATTACCATTGTCTTAACCGATGCTAAATTAAATAAACCTTAGGGTTAAATATGTTTTTAATCCCTTAATTTTAGCAAAAATAGGATATAGTCCCTCTTCAAAAATTTGGCCCAATTTAGTCTCTCAACTTCAGAAAATGCGTGGATTTAGTCTTTTTAACCAAATTTTGTTAAGTTTATTTAACGTTTTAAATGTTTTTCATGATAACATTTTAGTTGTTTACACAATTGACATATTTTTGCTTCAATGTTAGCTAAGAAACAACTAAAATGCTATCATGAAGTGTGTTTGATAGTTGAGAAACCCTAAAGGGAATGAGGGGGAGTGTGATCATTAGGTGAATTACTCCTAAGAGTGACTCTTGGTGATACTTTGAAAGGGGACTTGACATGTTTTTATTTGTCTTTTCCCTTCAAAAAATGACTATACTAGTTATTGTGTGAGTAACTTTTTGCCCCATCTTTTCTTTACAATCAGGCTTCAATTTTTTCAAGATGCAAAACATTTCCTAAAGAGGAGTACTCATACAACTCTACTATGTCTTGAATATCCTTCCTTAAGTCACTCATAAACCTAGCTACCTTAACCTCATTTGTTCCATCATGCAAACCAGTCTTCATTAAGAAAGACTTTAGCAATTTAAAGTATTCATTCACACACATGCCTCCTTGTTGGAGAATTTGAAGCTTTAAAAGGATTTCACTCCTATAGTAGGAAAGAACAAGTCTAGTGTACATGTAATATTTAATGTCCATCCAAGAAGATGTGGGTGGCTCTAAGTGATTATCCATACAAACTTTATGTAACTAAGTTTTGGCATATCCCTCAAACTCAACCACAACTAAATCTAATTGTTTTTTATCCTCTAATGTATTAATGCTAAAAATTTGGGATACTTTGGCCTCCCACTCCAAGTAGACATCTGGATCATTATACCCATGAAACTTAGGGATCTTGATAAAAATTTGGTTTCCTTGGAGGTGTGTTGTGCCTAGTTTCTCTCCTTCCATAATATCTCCAATCTACTTGAGAGTTATATGGTGAATGTGAGGTCCTTTTTCTTTTTGCTTCTTTTGCTTCTCTCTCGACTTTATCCTTCCAATCCATGAATGGTTTCCCTCAAGCGTCTTTCACACTCCTTCCCTGACAGTTCAATTTCTTTGAGAAACTCCATTAGTGATGACTCTTGATTGAGTTGATTCATCAAGGATTTTCCCATGTTGGATGATGAAGAGTTTGACATTTTTACCTACACACACAAAAACCAAGACCACCAAGAAGTAAAATCAAGGTTAAGGTTAGCAAAAATAAAATAAAACAAATAAACTCTCAAAGTGTTTGGTTAGCTCACCAACTTCCAAGGGTAGGATGCACTCAAATTCTCAAGTCAAAGTTCAATCGTGTTCAAATACCTCAATTTCAAATTTTTGAAAAAGGGCAATCAAATGGAAATGTGCAAACCAAACATTCACACAAAAAGAAGTTGAAGGAAAAAAAACCACTAAGACAAAACTTAAATATCCTAAGACAAATAAGAAAAGTACAAAATAAGAATGTACACACTAAGGAAAGGAGATGTTGTAGATAAAACTTTAACAAGACCAAGAAAAGAAAAGCTCGAGTAAGGCTCAATAAAAATACTCAAACATGCAATAAGTATGTCAAAAAAAATTATAAAATTGCAACCAATTTTACAATTTTAATTATTGATCTTTTTGTCACTAAAGAGCTTTTTTTAGTGCCTTTTCCACTTCCAAGGTTAGCAAAATTAGGGTTATGGTGAGAACACTTCCTTGGACTTGGCTCCTCTTAAACCCTTTATTCTTCTAGAACGTGACAACCTTAAAAAGAGAGGTGCAACTAGAAACCCTACAAAACACAAGAACAATGTGTGTCTAGAATTTATTTGAAAGCTGAATAAAGTAAAAGAAGAAAGGTGAAGAAACTTTCCTTCTAAACATATTTATTTTTCTTAATTATTTTTACGGGTTAGTAGCTCATCATGTTTTATATGTATATATATATATATATAATATGTTCGTATGTGAGAACCGTGTCATGCACAAGACACGTTAGTTACTGCATTAATTTAACAACATGATCATTTTGAACCTTCAATCCAATACTCCAACCCGTTCGGCTAAAACAACACTTGCTTCCATCAAGTGAATTTATTAATCTTTTTGTCGTGTCCATTTTCAGCGACACATTCTTACACTAATTCCAAGCACATCAATCACAACAAAAACTAAAGGATGAAACAGAAGCAGGATTCAGATACAAGAACTGCATCATGGATGCTGCATAACTGATGGTAGGAGTTTGCTACGTTGATTTCAAATCCGAATACGCTCCAAGCAAGTATTTTTATCTAGCTCGTTGTTTTGCTGAAGCAGTATGTACTCTCTGTAAGTGATGGCACGATATAGCGCTGGATTATCATCTCCTACAAGCTCTGGTGCAGGACCCACTACGGTGTCAAGATTGGGTCCATGTGCAGTACCAACAGAAATTCTAGTGCCTTTTGTGTTCACCACAGCACGATGAATAATGCTCTTGTATTTCCCATTCGTCAGTATCTGCCACAAAAATTGCACACTCATTTATCAGGAAAACATTTTTATACCAGTTAAAAAAAAATTATACCAGTTCTCGAATCGAAATAAATACAAACAGACAGTATAAAAATTGTTGACTTTCTATACAGGTTTGAGAATCTATATAAAAAGTCAATCACTTTTTATACCAATTCTAGAACCACCACTTAAGAAGGAAAAAGTAATTCTGATAGCTGAAGAAGAAGGAATGGAATTTGTTTTACCTCCATGTGATCTCCAGTGTTGATGAGAAAGGAGTTGGGTATGGGGTTGATGGGAATCCACTTGCCCTTGTGTTGAATTTGAAGCCCTCCAAGGTGGTTTTGCTGCAGAAGAGTGAGAAGGCCATGGTCTGTGTGTGCAGGAAGACCCATTACAAGTTCAGGCTTAGGGCATGGTGGGTAATAGTTTATAACAAGCACTTGGCACCCCAATTCTACATTCATCCTTTTGTGTATGTAGTTTTCTTCAAGCCCTAAGCTCAGAGATATTCCTTTCAGCAACTCTTTAACCACTTCCTTACCCTTTCTGCTGTATTCCTCAAAAGCTTCCCTGCAAAATTCAAAGCCAAAATCAATTATTAGACACTAAAAAAAATATCAACAGTTAATATAAATCTAGATAAAAGTAAAAATATAGATTTATAGGTTATATAATGTATTAAATCAGGTGAATAGAATGAAAAAAATATATAATAAAAATGTGGACAACGTGAAGATGTATATTTATTCATTCAAATCCAAAAACGATGATTGAAAAGTAAAGTTTTCTTGTACAATCTGGTATGTGATCAAACCAAACAAATAAAAAGAAAAACAATTAACGCTAGAAATGTCTTAGGCACAAAAGATAAATGCTGACGAAACTGAAGTTTGCTAATTTCAATTTATTTTTCATAAACTTATTCAATAATTATTTCCCAAAAAGTTAACTTGTTTAGGTAATCCTTTTAAACTATTAACTTCTTTTTTTATATTTTTGAAAATACTTATTTCAAAATCTTAAAGCATTACATCTACCACGTGTATTACAAATTATAGAGCACGATTTAAAGGGTGAGACTCCCTTTCTTTTCATCTTTTGAATAAGAATCCCATTCTCTTCGTCTTCTTTCTATTGAGGTGTACATCTTTCACAACCACTTTATTTTTTTTGTTTTTTCCTTTACTTGTTTGAATCTATACGTGGAAAATGTTGACCATATAATAGTTAATAAGTAATATATCTATCAATAACGTAAAACTATTCTACAACAATTTCAATTACGAATAGTTATGCGTAATAAATTTATTAATTTTATAATATATATCTTTAAAAATGTACTAATGATTATTTCTAATTGATTTTCTATATAAAAAGCTATTAGAGGTAGAAACAAATGATTAGTAAAGTGATATTTATCACTAATATATGATACCTCGATTTGATCCTATAATAATGACTACTTTAAATATCACATCAATAATTAGAATTTGTTTGTTTGTTCTTAAAGTCCAAAATAGAAAATATATGGAATGATGTGGGTTGGTCCATGGCACAATTGTTTGTCTCCCATTAGGTTTTAGAATTTCTCTTGGTCCATGCGCTGTACTATGTGGTAACAATTGAGAGAGGTTTCATTAGTTTATTAAGTCCGAATTCCAATATACTTCTTTTTCTTTTCTTAAATTAAGATTTTCCAACGCAGAAACGCAATATGGCACCAAACTTTTAAAATTTGTTGTTTTTTACTGTTGGCATTACACTGGGTGGGGTTTGTTATGATGTTGGTTCTGCTTCATTTTCATAACTTTTTCTATCAAAAGGAGAGAGTATGTGTCTTCATGCAGAACAGGGCAGAACAGGGAAAGAAGTTTGTGATTACGACATATAGACGTGTGTGTACCGCGCAAAAGCTCGTCAACTACTTCAAAACTTTCTCATGAATGTGTTTTTTTCCTCTCATTTTTTATATTATAAAATTTTTTTATTTTTTAATTTGTAAATTTTTAATTAAATTTCTCTTAGAATTTTTTTGGTTTTATAAGTATTTAAAACTTTTATATTTTTTATTTAATTTATTTTCATTTAAATTTTTTTGTAAATTAGACGGTGTTAGTGTTATTTGTTTTTATGTGTTGAGATTATGTTATTAATATTTGTGATTAGTTTTTTTTAGTGTGTTGGATAACAATTTATTAGTAATGACGTGGATAGTTATCGTAATATGTATAAGTAATGACATAAGAATTATGAAACTTTTTAATGAAAACTATAAATGTTCGATGTCATATTTTATATTAACCACAATATAATTTTTATATTAACCTTACAACCTAACAAATTTTAACCTGTCGAGACAAATAAATAAAATGATAAATAAAATTGTTTCACTTAATCAATGAACAAAATAAACAATAAAAAATTAGTTGAAAATTATAAAAACTTTATATCCTCAAACAAAAAAATATTAACAAAAATTTAATTATAAATACTTAAATTGATATATATATATATATATATATATATATATATATATATATATATATATATATATATATATATATATATTACTAGAATTAAGTCACAACTTATAAATACCCGATCTTCCTTCTATATCCATTTTCAATATTTAATAAAAATATTAAAACCAAAGACATTCGCATTAAAAAGAAAATAAGTGTATCCACTCACAAAGGACCGGATAATATTTTTGACTTTACCCAATCTTCGACAACCCACCAAAGAAGATAAACCTCGTAAACATTACATTTAACTAACAAAAAGTGTTACAAACTTTAGAGAAATACTTTTTGAGATAATTGATAAATATCATTTTATATAACTATTATATAATTAAATATCTTATTATTATTATTATTATTATTATTATTTGAATATAATATTTTATTATTAAAATGAGCTATTGGATAGACAGCTGTTTAAGAAAAAAAAAAGTGAGTTATCAACTAATTATTTTCTTCATTTAAACCAGTTGATAATGTGAGACTTATCTCATCTATTTGTATATTTATTGACTTAAAACAATAAAAGTTGTGGCTAAATGTTGTAATAATATGTTTATAGTCAAGGTTTTAATATGCAGTTATATTCACTGTCAATTTTCTTACATTATATAAATATGAAACAGAAATTTGCAACCAGATGCGATTAAAATTATATAATAAAATAAATATAATTTTTTTTTTCTAATTCAATCATATAAAATCTGTAAGATAAGATTTGGGTCCATTTGTGATCTCAACATAGATTTTCTAACAAAATTATGTAAGATAAGATTTGGGTCCATTTGTCTCTGAAATGATTCTTAAAGTGTAGTTGCAGTTTTATACGACTTTAGGTAATAAGAAAAAAGAGTGGAGAGAAAGGTACCTAAGACCGGGAGGTTTAGAAGGAGCGTTCAAGTGAGGATGAACAAGACATTTGAGATAATCTCTCCAGAAAAGTGCCTTATCCACCATCAGATTGAAGCTTGTTCCATATCTTATTGGATCAAGTATCTTCTCTCCTGCGAACTCCATTTTTTCTTCCTTGCTCAGATCAAAGAACTTCTCACCCACCCTAACCATCTTCTCACTTAGTGTCTCCGGCACACCGTGATTCATCAGCTATATCAACCAGTTCAATGTTAACACAACAATAAAAGTTATATAGTGCATGCATGTCAAAGGAACAGGAAACTCCACTATGCACGTCCACAAGTTCAAATCTCAATCAAGGTTCTTTATATTGAGTTTTTTTTGTTGTTGTTCTCTACCGATTGATTGTGTTACTACTTTAAAAATCTTTTAATATATTTTAGAATTAAATATGTTTTTAGTTCCTAAAATTTTTATTGAAATTCATTTTTGTCCGAAATTTTGATATATTTTGGTCTTCAAACTTTAAACCTAAATAAATATACTTTTTTTAATCCAATCACGTTAAATTTTTTTTACATGTCAAATGCATTTTCCTTCACTGAAACAGAAATGTATTAAAAAAGGTAAACAACTCAAATGTTAACATGAAACGTTCAACATGTTAAAATGTTTAAATAATTGTGATAAAAGAAATATATACAAAAAGAAATATTTAAATTTGAGGACTAAAATATAAAAATTTTAAATAAAGACAAATTTTAATTTTAAATCAAAATTTAAGTATTAAAAACATATTTAATCCTATATTTTAAAATTTTAAAATCAGTGTCCATTATATATTTTACATAGACAATAAAGAAATAAGACAGAAAAATCTAACAAAAAATCTAAACTATGCATGTATGATGTAAAGTTTGAGATTAAATATATGAATACCATGAAGAAACCCCAATCACGACATGCATCTCCAAGTTGCTGGATTGCCTTGGAGCGTTCAATGGGATTGGAAGAGGTGAGTTGGAGAAAATCAATGGTTGGAATGCTCTCTGTCTCATAATTCAACAAGTTATCTTCAGGGGTTTTATGGCAAACGTAGTTGGAGGGAACAGACTTCATAGAACTCGATTCAACCAATTCCTTAACACTAAACATCTTTAATTTCCCCTCCAAGTGATTCTGCTCTTTCTGGATTTAGGTGACAGAATGCAGTGCTTTGAGTAAAACCTGCAACTTTGTGTGCTGTGTAGTTATATCAATTTTCGTATATGCAGGGCTTTATATATAGCCAACGAAAAGGAATTTTATATTTTTTATATAAATAGATTCATGATTATGGATTAGAATAACTTTAGTGCTAAATTATTCATTCCTAAGTGGCATGGACCATATAAATTTTTCAAGACCAGTAATAATTTCATGGATTGAATTTATGTGAAATAGTGATAGGTCAAGGCACGAAAAATGTGACCTATCATGTTTTTCTTTTGGTTGGCATGCGAGGTATCCATGTGGGAAGAAGCAAACATGAAAAGAAAACATCGTTAGCCAAGCAAAAACCAAAGACATTGAGCAATAAATTTCAAGTGATAGAAACAAATGCTTTTCCTTTCCTTAAGGGAACAAAAAAACGTGGAATAAGTCTTTATGCACGTGACATAGTCTATCAACTAACAAAATTGACATTTGACATTTACAAATAAAAAACCAACCAATTAAAAACTGAATAGATTAATTAAAACCTTAATATGTATTATTAAAATAGGTTGTTAATTGAGTACTTTCTTTTGTTTTAGAACGTGTCAAATTTATTTTTATAAAAAGGAAAACGTGTGTTGAGTCTGGGCAACGATTTCAAAGACTGAAATTTCACGTAAAAGATCAATCTTTCTACTATCCGTAATACATCTAAAAGGATTTCTATATAATTTTCGATATCTGTGGATTGTTGGAAACATGTGGAAAGTGTTCACTTTCGCCGTCAATAAAGACGATTCTAAATTTAGTATATAAATAAACTCTTTTTAATCGGTTAAAGCAATGATTGATATAAAATTAATGATATAACCAATTTAGAAACTAACTTTTCAATAACATATTTGCTTTATAGATCATGAACTTGTAAATGAGAGTTTCTTTTAAAGCATATGTATTCGGTGTGTTTGAATTAGGAATGTCAAAAAAATTTGTACCTGTGGGTATCCGCGGATAAAACCGCAATAGATAGGAAATGGATATTAAAAATGGATACCCACTACCCGCGGGTACGGGTATTTTTGATACCCGCATGTTAACTGGGCGGGTATGGATATCATAGTATTCATACCCGTGGATATCCGTACCTGCTAAACTTTAATTCAAAAAAACATCCTTATATATATATATATATATATATATATATATATATATATATATATATATATATATATATTATTAAAAATATAATATAA
>Ga0214542_1002072_pt1 | contig 41528 bp, 22 predicted proteins | sample CNSS1metaG_FD_160096 | JGI IMG/M metagenome (GOLD analysis project Ga0214542, IMG submission 160096) | Root nodule microbial communities from cowpea collected in UCLA plant growth center, Los Angeles, California, USA - CNSS1 | ecosystem: Host-associated > Plants > Roots > Nodule | place: USA... | reverse complement strand
TAGCATGTTTGTTGATTTCTACATTATTCTTAGCCTTATTACTTCTTTTCCTCTGTCCATAGGAAGTCCAATCTGACCCACCCATCCCTGGGTCACAATCTATATCCACATCATACAAACCATCACTGTCTTCATGTATGGAATCAGTGGAGGAACCATCTTCAATCTGAACCTCTTCCACATTCTATGTTTGAGGTAGCACCTGCGACACACCACTCTGAGGTTGTGCCTGTGATTCACCAACATGTTGAATTTCAACCTCAACCTCAACAGTTTCAGGCTGCACCTGTTCTGTTGCCTCACACTGCACTTCTGTTGTTGCCTCACACTACACCTCTTCTAAAACATCTGTCTCACACTGCACATCACCCTCATCTACTACTACTTGTGCCTCGCACTGCACCTCAGCCTCACCAATTGTGGGTTCAACTTGTTCTGCATCAGTACACTGCACTTCCTCTACGGGTTCAACCTCAGTGTCGTTCTCCACACCAGTATTGTCTTCACCATTATCCCCAGCTGGATAATATTCCAACATATGAACCTCCTCTGCTACACATACTGAGTGAATGACATACATATGGACTTCACCACGTTGCTTCGCGATTTGGACCATATGCAGTGCACCAACATCATCAACAAATTGACGCAACCTTTCCTCCAACACTGGACAACCTCCTACTGAATAACACAGATCCTTGACATTAATATAACCCATTTCTCTCAATATGGAAAGCACCTCGAAGTAAGACCACCTGTCTTCATCACACCATAATTCGCTTCTATGGCCATTGACGTACTTGATTCCACCCTCATTCACGAAATATCCTCCATGGTGAATAACTACTTTAAACTTGTCATCTTCCATCATAAACCTGTGAAATTACCAGATACCTATACCAATATACAATTATTACAACATATACCACCGACAAATCGACAGGATACACAAACCCCGTTAAAGGGGGACCACAAACCACATATTAATGTCAAAGTGGTGGGACAACACCGAAACATCGCAAAAATTAAACAAAGCTTCACTAAAAACCGACAATCAAGTGTGCAAATCAAAACCCTACACCCAAACCCACCAACTGAAAACCCTATACCCAAAATACACAAAGCCCTAAAACGCAAGAACGAAATTTCGAAGAACAACTCACCTGGAATATGCTCCACGATGGCGATTACAGATGATAAACCCAAGAACGCAATTTCCCTACTCCAAATTCCTCACACCAACGCAAAGAAGCGACAAATTATTTCACCTCTGATCCCAATTCCAATATACTAACCCTAATTTCATTTCCCCCAATTCACCTTCCACATAATTCTAACGGGCCACGTAATTCTAAGTCAGCCAGAGTAAAACAGCCATGTCACTGTTCCGTTATTGATTTTTAACGCTGTTAACTTTGAGGACTAAATTGAGTCACTTTTGAAAACTTGAGGACTAAATTGAGACTTCGAATAATAGAAGGACCATTTTGAAATTTGGTAACAAATAAGAGGACTAAAACAGTAATTAAGCCTATTATTATTATTACTATTCATAATGGTGTTATTATTATAAATGTGCTTTTTTAATTATAGAAAACGTTGTTATACTAAATACTTTTGCTAAATAGAGTTTTAATCTTTTAAATTTTTTATAATTTATAATTTATATTAATATTATTATTAGTATTTTTAATGTTAAATAAATATAATAATAATTATATTATTATTCTAGAAAAATGTAAAATAAAAAATTGTTTGCATGCAGTGGCGGATCTTGATCAAGAATTTTGGAGGGGCCAGAATAATATAATTTTTTGATCATTTGATTGGACCATTAGTATAATACTTTAAAAAAAATTAAAAAATGACTCTTCTATAAAATAATTGGATCATTAGATTGGATTATTAGTATAATGTTTTAAACACTTTAAAAGTTGTGAAGAAATCATCTTCACGTGTAACTTCCCTTTTACGACTTCTACAAAATAAATTCATTATTTTATTCCTCATCGATATGCTTTTTTTTTAAATATATTAAAAAATAATTTATCATAATCTAATAAAATATTGAGAGACATAAGTATTAGAAGAAGAATATATTATAATCAAGTCACAATTAAAAATCGGTTATAAAAAAACACATAATACATGATTTTTTATTCTTCTATAATCATAAAAAGTAAGTATACAAAAGGCTTATGAGATAAAAAAATAATTTTAATAACTATTAAAGTAATATTTCATCATCAAGTAAGACAAGAGAGAGTTACATTTTTTTTTCTTTGAGAAATGAAGGAAACATATGAGAAATGAGAACAAATATAATGAGTATGTGTCTAACTTCATTTTTCTTAAAAAAAAACATTTGATAGTGAGAGATGAGTACAATTTTGTCAAAATTTTAAAAGGCAATGAAGAAGAAAATAAAAAATATTTTAATAAATGTTTGGTTTAATTACTCTTTTGGTTATTGTTTCAAAAAATGTAAGTTGATCTTCCAATTCTTTTAGTTTCAATTTAATGACAATTTGATATTTTTAGACGAAAATTGATGCTAGAAGACTAATGAAACCTAAATATTTTTTTTATTATTTTGGATTTTATGTTTTATTATTTATTAACATTAAATATTATATTTTATAAAAAAAATAAAGAGACACAATTTAATTATCATCAATTTTTAAAATATACTATTTATAATTTTAAAATTTTCAAAATTTTAAAAAATTAAAAAAATGGATATATAATTTAAAAAAAATCAAAAATATTTGGGAGGCCTAGGCCCCTCCCTGCTCCTATCATGGTCCGCCTCTGTTTGCACGAATTATAGATTATTATAATTATTTCGTAAAATCAATTAACTGTATTAAATTATGATATCAATCTTATTTATTATATTTAAAATTGAAATTATTATTGCATTATTTAAATTTACTATTTCATTACTTTAATAACAACATTTATAATAATATAATTTAATTTTCATAATATTTCATTATATAATATTTTTATTATTTTATTATTTTAATATATAAAATAAAACAAATACGTCCAAATATCAGTGTACCAGTTAAATTAGTTGAATGTTAAAAACATAACTAAATATAACTTTTTCATTACAACGAGAAAGAGAAACAATAGCAAATCTTAAATCCTATACTTTACGTACTTTTCACAAGAGAAAAACATAAAACATTTACTTAACGAGTAAGTAACCATTTTTTCTTTTGGAGACCTCATGTCATCGAAGAAAATGACACCGATCAATTAATCACATTCATTCATGTCACTAAACATTTTTTCTTCTAGAAAATAAAAAAGTTTGGTACATGTTAGCATATATATATATATATATATATATATATATATATATATATATATATATATAATGAAAATGACACGTGGATTTTGTTGACGTTGTTCACCACCTGTAGAATACAACATCACATGATATACTAATGGAAAATGTTACTTAATTGTTAAAACATTTGACAAAGATTGGCACGGAAAGATTAATAAATCTAATCCAAAAATTTGATAATCTTCTTTATTCCATCTCACTTTAATGTTTAATTGAGTTATAATTACATAGGATATTTCAATTAAAAAATAACAATATTGTTGGCAACATTGAATTATGATTTTCTTAGTTTATATGTTTATCGAAAACTTCTGCTTTCTAGTTTGCTATTTGATTTATAATTAATTTCTTTTTCGTAAAAAAATCAAACTATTTTTCCTTACATTTAAATTATATAGATTTTGTTCGATGAAAATAATAATGTAATATTATACATAAAAGCACTATCAACTACATATTTTAAGATTCATCATAGTATATACTATCATATCAAAAATTTTGAAAACATTAAATATTATCAAACAAAACATTTTACAAAGCTCAATATTGCAACTAAGTTAGATCCACAAAATTCAAATTATCGTGGTATAAAGCATATTGATTCTCCAAAATAAAATTCAATCTCTCCATTTACTGATTTTTAATACTCTATCTCTTATTTTTTACATATATTTTATTAACTACTTAAGAAAATATAATCCAAATTATTAAATTTAACATATTTTAAATTATTTTTCTTATTATTAGATTTAAATTAAAAACTATTTTATTTAAATTATGAGAATTTATTGTATTAAAAAATTAGTTTATATTAATTATTATTACGAGGATAATATTATCTTCAAAATCCAAATAAGAACTATTCTTTATACTCTGGCAAATCTTATTGTTCTTAAAATATTATAGTTATATCATTTTTTTCAAATTTAAATGTTTTTTTTAGTAAAACAAGTTTTTTATTTATTAATATTTAAAATTTTAGTTTGTGTTCCTAAACAATTTTTTTACCAACTACTTTTTAAAACTCTTTATGCCTTGTTGTATAAATTATCAATTGGACTGATTGAAACATGTAAAATTTAGGATACGTTAAAATTTTAATAATATAGGTTTTCATGAAATTCACTTATTCCCTTAATAATTGTTTTTGATTAATTTTACTCAATGAAACATCGTAGTTTTAGTCTCACTTGTAAAGTGTTACCTATGAGGTGTCACTTTTGATTAGCTTAGTTTGATGACCAATAAACGTTGTTAGTTTAAAATATTTTTGGCATTATAATACTATTTTATTTTATTTTTTTTAACGTGAGATTTCTATAACATAATCCATGAAAAGGAATTAATGGTTTTAATTGTGAAGAAGTTATTTAGTAAAAAAAGTAGTTGATAATCTTAACTATAATTTCAAACTTAGTTCAAAGATAAAGGATTTGATAGTCCATAAAATTAGTTCCACTTTGGTATAGGATGATTGTCACATACCGATGTACTCTAGTTTATAAACATCTAAGTTATCAAAACAAGGCTTTACCATATGTTCTCATACCCAAAAAAATGCCCAAAAATTATAGGATTATTTTAAACCATTGTGAATTATGTATTTTCACATAAAGTAATTTGTTAGAAGTTGTAACACATTGTGTTGAGTCATTCGAGAGAATGACCACCATAGAGATTTAACACCCCTTCAAGCGAAAGCATTTTAAGTTACGAGTATTCCTTACTTGTGTGACTCACTATCAAGAAGACTTTCGATACAGGGTCTCGTCTAAGCCGATCATCAAACAAACCTTTGGCTCTGATACTGTTGGGTCTTTCAAGAGAGGATCACCGGAGAGATACAACACCAATGAGACATAAGTCCAACCTACGCATAGGGGATTTACACCACTCACTCCTAACCCAAAATCTTAAGGCGATGAGTTAATGGGTCTTCATCCTTATATGGTCCTCAACTCTCTCATGTTTTCTCAATGTGAAATTTAAACTCACACTTGGATTTCCAACACGTTGCCATAGGGGACTAGTGGTCTGTACCTTGTCTTGTAGACGACATGGAACATCTCACTGTTAGGCTATGCACTTTCATCGCTGATGTAAGTTCAAGTCTAAGGGGTCAGTGTTACATATCTCGTCTCGTCCTGTAGGCGATGTGAAACATCTCATTCTTAGGCTCTGCACTTCCATCGTTGAGGCAAGTTCAAGCCTAAAGGGTTAGTGGTCTGTACCTAGTTCTGAAGACAATAGTAAAATAACTATCGTGACATACATTAATAATGAGCATGCACAATGAGACCACTCGTTAGAGGGAGATGTAGCATGTAGGTACATCAAATCAATATGCTCAACTTGATCCATTGCCCGTAAGCCGAATAAGGAGCGACATCGTGTAACTGACTTATCCACCAATACCATTCCCTATATTGACACCACAAGACACGAGAACAGTTGCATAATGGCTCAATCATGGACTAAGTATCGCTCTATCTGCCATGAGATATGAGGAAAGTTTCTTCTATACAAGAGAGAGACTCTCTCGAGAAGAATGTGTGACAAAATACAGAGAATATAAACATTAGAGAGAGAAGAAAATTTAATTAAAAATAAATACTTCCTATATGAGTCTCTACTCCAGCTTATACTGAATAATTTTCGAGGAGAATTTTAATCAATATTAAGTAAATATAATTTGGATATATGTGATGCGAATAAAATATGTTTTGAATATTATCAATTTATAGAAATAATTTACTCATCTTTTTTACTCATGAATAAAGGGCGAGAATTCCATTTTGTCTCATTTTTTTTTCTTTTCTTTTTCACGATGCAAAACAACAAGAAAACAAACAACTTTAATTATTGCTTTCTTTTATTCATAAACTCAAAACAAATTTTGTGAAAACATACTTCAAAACAAAAGATAACTTTTAAGTTACGATGACAATAAATATATTAAGAGTTGGGAAATAAAATAATATATTTTGTCATTTTTTTTAAGCTAAAGTTCTATAGTCTATAATGAGTTTAATTAAGGAAAAATTTAATTATTTGAACTGACTTTATGATTTTTTAAGTTATTCAAAATTATAGTCGTTAAAGGTAAAGATATATGAAGATTTGAAAAAAATAAAATACAATTTTAGCTTAACGTTATAAGTAACATATCTAAAGTTAATGCAAGTCTTCCCTACTATAATATTTGTTTTTTTCAGTTTTTTTTTTTTTTTTTATAGATCTGAACAATATATTCAAATTTATGTTTCTAATTAGATAACTATAAATCCTAACCGTTAGATGATCATATTAAAGATAGATGAATATTTATGATTTGAGGGGACAATATGCAGTAGAGGAAGAAGGAGATAACTAATTAACATGTTTAGACAAATAATTTTATCATTTTTAACAACTTAAATATACTAAATTTGATTTTTTTTTATATTTTAAATTATTTAGTTTTAAATATGTATTTGGATTTGTTATTTTCTTTTTATTTACACAAAAACATTTTAATTACTACTAATACAAAAGTACTACTTCAACCGTTCACATGTTTATGAAAATATTAATACAAAATTAATATTTATGGAAATATTAATAAATTGATATTTATACCCAAAGTCCATAAAATCATTAATTTATTAAAACTTGTACATTTCTAAACAGGTATAACCTTTTTCATAAATCACAAAAGATATAACTTTTAATTGAATATAACAAAATTACATTATTATCCTTTAAAAACAGTTTTTATACCATTGATTGAATATCATAAATATATTTAAAAGTCTCATTATTATTTCTTAAAAATCTCAATTCAATCTATCCGAAAATATGTCAAGATTTATTGACTACATACATATAAGATTTTAATTGGACGGAGTTATTGTAATTCTATTTTATCTTTTAGACATGTTCGTAAAATTTTATAATTTTCTAATAAATACATCTATTTCTTACTTTAAATATTTTTAAAAATAGAAACTTAAAATGTATAATAAAATTTAATAACATTTATATTTAAAAGAACTAATTATGGTTATATTCTTTATAAGAAAAAATATCTATTATTATAGGTTCAGTGATATTCTAAAAAGAAAAGAAGTAAAAATAAGTCATGAAGATATCAACGGATATGAAAGTGAGAGAAAAAAAGAAAGAAAAGAAAATGCTATTTTGGTTAGAGAGGTAAACGCAGATAAGAAAAAAAAAAAGCAGAATAGAATATTCACACGCAAACGCTTATTTCCGCCGGTGGATTTATTTCTTTCTTTCTTTCACTTAGATATTTTTACCTTCGTCTCATTTTCAGCGCACAAAACTTTTGTGTTTGGCAGGCAGCGTAGAAAACGTGAAGAGAAATTAGGAAATTTTTTTGATTCAACTCGGAAAACACCGAGAAAAATCTCCTTTTCTTTCACCGATATCCTCGCCAAGGTGCTATTCGAAACACAAAATCTCAATCCAACTTTTTTTCTTACCTCATTCGTTCAGGTTCGCTCCTTCTCCTTCTTCTTCTCTCATTCGATATCGATTTGCTCATTGTTTTCAGAAATCGTGTACTCTCGTTTTTCTTCTCGATCTGTTTGCTCGCGGATTAGTATTTTTTTTTTAAATTTTAGGAGCGTTTATCGATTTGAAACTGTTCGGTTTTTGGATAATTATTTGAGGATTTGTTGGTTTGCTTTGCTGGATTTCGTCTTCGTGATTTGAGGTTTTTTTATTTTGTTGATATTGAGTTTTCAGTTTGAGTTTTCTTACTGCGATCTCGTTTTTTTCTTGTTGATTGTGTGATTTGATAATTTTTTTTTTCGTTTGCTGTGTAGTTGATCGTGGTTGTGTGACGGAGCGTGCATAAGAGGATCGTGGATTGGGAAGCGTAGTTTTGTGTTTTGTGGTTTTTTTTTTTTGTTGTTTTGTTTTTTTTTTTTTTGTTTTTTTTTTTTTTGGTTTTGTTCTGTTCAGCATTTACTTGTTGCAAGAGCAAAGTCGCGATTTCTGCAACTATGAGAACTTCGTGGGCAGATTCTGCTGACAACTCAGCCATTGGTTCTGGCAATGGCAATTTCTCGGCTCATCCTCCCCGAGGTGCATACGTGCCTCCGCATCTTCGCAACAGGTCAATGTCGTCAGAGGCTCCTGCAGTGTCACACTCGCCGGCTCCTTTGCCGGTGAATGACCGGGGGAATCCTGGTGGTGCAGCTCCTCATCAGGGTGGTGGTGGTTACTTTAAAGCTGATCAAGGGCGGCAACAAGGATATGGTTCTGGTTATCAGACTGGTGGTGGCTGGAATGGTAGAGGGGCGGGGAGGGACCGTGGGAGGCGTGAGGTGAACCCTTTTGAGAATGATGAAGCTGATGATAAATCTGTGGAGCAAGAGGGCACTGGGATTAACTTTGAGGCTTATGATGATATCCCTGTGGAGACTAGTGGGGACAATGTGCCCCCGCCTGTGAATACATTTGCCGAAATAGATTTGGGCGAGGCATTGAATCATAATATACAGAGATGCAAGTATGTGAAACCAACCCCGGTTCAGAGGTATGCCATTCCAATTTCCCTTTCGGGGCGAGACTTGATGGCCTGTGCTCAGACCGGGTCAGGAAAGACAGCTGCCTTTTGCTTCCCTGTTATTAGTGGAATCATGAGGGAGCAATATGTTCAAAGGCCACGTGTGGCTAGAACTGCTTTTCCGCTGGCACTTATCCTCTCCCCCACACGGGAACTTTCATGTCAGGTGCTATTCTGATTTTAGATTCTGGTTTACACCGCTTTATTATGCATACCGGTATATCTATATCCTCAAAATCGAAAATGTCCTTATCTTGCAGATACACGATGAGGCCAAAAAGTTTTCGTACCAAACAGGTGTGAAAGTGGTGGTTGCTTATGGAGGAGCTCCAATCACCCAACAGGTTATTTTCATCCTTTGATGTCTTCAAATCACTCTAACGTATTTTAGTCTTATGATGCTCTGCTTCTATATATCTTTGTTTTGATTGTTTTATTTATCATCACTTTCTTAACATTGGGGTTTAGGCTGATGCATTCGATAATTATGTGTTGATTTTTCTTTTTAATGAAGAATATAACTTGTTAAGGAAAAAAACAACATTGCTTTTTTCTTTTTCAATGAGGAACATAACTTATTAAACAAAAAACATGCCTTTTTCTTTTTTTGTTTCTAGCAAGGACAAAGATGTGTTTAAATAATTGGGCTTGGTTCCTGTAATATAAGTATTACCAGCCTTTGACAAGAAAAATCCACCATTAATATTGTGTTGTATGGTTCAGTTACGGGAGCTTGAGAGAGGAGTTGATATTCTGGTGGCTACTCCAGGAAGATTGGTGGATTTGCTTGAGAGGGCTCGGGTGTCACTGCAGATGATAAGGTATTTGGCGCTTGATGAGGCAGATCGGATGCTGGACATGGGTTTTGAGCCTCAAATAAGAAAGATAGTTGAACAAATGGACATGCCTCCTCCGGGCATGAGACAGACACTGTTGTTTAGTGCCACATTTCCCAAAGAGATACAGGTATCTTGTGACTCGGATTCATATTTATAACTTAATTATGTTTTTGCATTGGGAACTCCACCCTCCTTCCCTCAAAAAAATTTCTCTACTGCTGTGCCTTTGTGAAATGAAAATAATTTGGGGAAGATGAATTTTTCATATTTTTCTTAAAGCTGGAAACACCTTTTATTTTGTTTGCTACTTCTTAAAGTGGGCGGGGGAGGAAGGAAAGGAGGGGAAGGGAGGGAGAGGGGCTGGTTTAGAACAAAGGAAAGGAGGGGAAAGTGTGAATAATGGTGGGTCCCACGTTATTGGCACGTAACATAATTGATTATGAAGTGAGCTAAAAAATAAAGGTTCTCATCTATTTCTTTCCATCCAAACAACATACCTTTTCACTCATTTCTCACTTATTTCTCTTTTCTTTTCTCTTCCACTCACTATTTCTTTCCCCTCTACGAAGGTTTAATAAAGATAACAAAACCATTTACTGTATATGTACATTTTTCTAGTATTTCTTTTCGTTTTTTACTGTTGGGATATATATAATTTTAAATGAGAAAAGTAAGTGTTTGAGCAACTGTCTGTTATGTAGACCCTTATGTTTCTATAACCATTCAGTTTTAAAATTTATATCATTGTAAGTGGAACTAGATTTGGTAAGGTGGAAGTGTTGATGCCTATAACCAAAGTGCATTTGTTTGGCAGAACCAGACAGTGAAACTGGTTTGTCACTGGGCGGCAATAAAATAATATTTGTAGAGGCAGTATGGTGGTTGCATCAGTAGTTTACTTGAACAATTGATGGTGGTATTAGTTTTTGGGAATTGTTGAGGGTGATGTTTTCTTGTTGTCAATTGTCACTGAGATACTTAAGTTTTGCTTACTAATAATTTGTGATGAGGCTAATGTCTTGTATATGTGATAAAAAAATCTATAAAGCTTGAGTTGTTGACAACCATGTAGCAATCAGCTAGGTGTAATTTTCTCTTAGCTACATGATAGAACAATGTAAGACTTTTGAAAATTGGGGTTTGAGATAACAAATTTTGCAATTTTCATTTGAATGCAGAGACTTGCATCAGATTTTCTTTCAAATTATGTGTTTCTGGCTGTTGGAAGAGTCGGTTCAAGTACTGATCTAATTGCTCAAAGAGTAGAATATGTGCTTGAGTCAGACAAGAGGAGCCATCTCATGGATCTTCTTCACGCTCAGAGGGAAAATGGAATTTGCGGCAAGGTAAATTTGTTGTCACCAGTACATATTGCTGCTCTTTTAGCCTTGTATTCGAGTATGACATGATTAGTTATTTTTTTGTTGGTGAAATTCACTATTTTTATACATTTGTGCTGCACTGAAACAACTGTTTCCATAAGAGTATGTGAATCTGAGTTGCTAATTTATCATATTCATAAAGGATTTTTGGGTTGTTTTTTGCAGCAAGGTCTGACATTAGTTTTTGTGGAAACGAAGAAAGGAGCTGATGCATTGGAACACTGCTTGTGTGTTAATGGATTTCCTGCAGCCAGCATTCATGGTGACAGAACACAACAAGTGAGTCTGTTTTCCTAATCCAGTTTATGTATAAAGTTTAAAGCATGCCAACATTTTTATTACGTTTTTTTTTTCTGTTTATTTTATGTTACACTTTTTCTTTAGTGGTAACCAGGGGATTGAATTGGTTTAGTTTAAATAGATGTAGTAACGAGAGTTTCACTTGTGTTATGAATTTCTACATTTCCTGATGTGACTAAGGGTGCTAACAAATATGAGCAGCTCAATTTTTATGAAAAAGAAAAATAAAGGATCAAATTTAAGACTTCCTGTCCAAGACTCCAATTTAATCCCTATTACCATAGAAAGAGGATTGACATCATGTATCTAATTTTTCTACAAACACAACAACAAAATCCATTTTAACCATCCTTGTATTGATGTGGTGATATTCTCATTAATTTTCTCATCATTTTGTGTTATTGGTCCAATATATTTATTTAAGCATAAAAATTTTGGTATAAAATTTTCTTTCATATTTACTCCAAAATTTTCTTTCATATTTACTTCCAAGTCAAATCTCTCTTTCCACTTACTAAAATTGCAATGCATATAGTGGTACTTGTACTGAAGTGAAAACCCTTTTTCTCTCCCTCCAAAGCTCATGTTTGAAGTTTATTGTTTCACTTGATTCTTCAATCACAGATATATCATTTGCAAAAAACGTAAAATTAGGGACAATCTTTTGGTTATCCCTCCCTAGTAAGTACATCTAAGAGTAGATTAAACAATTAAGGACTAATGCTAAGCCTTGATGTAATCTAATCTTCATAGAAAGTCCTTATTTTTGCCCATTGGAGTTCTCACACTAGCAGTTACCCCCTTGTACATGTCTTGTATTGGACGCATGTAAGCCATGCAAACACCTTTGTTTTTCAAAGTCTTCCACAATACTTCTCGTGGCACTCAATCATACTTAATTTTCCAGGTCAATAAATGAAAAACGTATGCAACCCTGCTTTGCTGCAGTATCTTCCTACCAATCCCTGTAAAAAAGAAATGGCTTTTTACATATACATTCTCAATTTTTTATCCCATTTCTGACATTATGATGCTTTACCCAATTCTTGGCATTATTGTACTCATATTGATTTAATGTACCCTCTTTTGTTGGACACTTTGATTCCACCATAAAGATCCCTTATCCGTTGGTCTGAAACGTTTTTGGTACTCCTGAAAATAAATGTGTACTAATGGTTGTGTATGCAGGAGAGAGAACTAGCATTGAGGTCGTTCAAGACTGGAAACACACCAATTCTAGTGGCAACTGATGTTGCAGCACGTGGTCTGGACATCCCTCGGGTAGCACATGTGGTAAATTTTGATCTTCCCAATGACATTGATGATTACGTGCACCGAATAGGAAGAACGGGACGAGCTGGTAAAATGGGATTAGCAACGGCCTTTTTCAATGAAAGTAATTTATCCTTGGCCAAACCATTGGCTGATCTGATGCAAGAGGCTAATCAAGAAGTTCCTGCCTGGCTCACCCGTTATGCGGCAAGGGCTGCTTACAGTGGTGGCAACAGAAACAGGAGGTCAGGGGGATCCCGTTTTGGTGGTCGTGATTTTAGGAGGGAGGGCTCATTTAATAAATCAACAGATTACTATAGTGGTGGAAATGGTGGCGGAGCAGCTGGGGGATATGGCAATTACGGTGGAGGAGGAGGGTATGGTCAAGGTGTGACAAGTGCTTGGGATTAGATTAGTGTCACAACACTAATTCATTCTCACTTTGATTGTATATAAATTTCAGACTTTAATGGTGAAAAGCTGTATCTTCTCAACCATGGTTAGGCAAATGAGGTGGGGGAAATGCATATGGAGAACACAAAATCTGTAAGCAACCCAAAAATTTCTGACTTGTTTGAGTCTGTATTGTAGAAGAAGAAGAAGAGGGAGAGAGGGTGTAAACAGATTGGATGGGGACGAAAGGACAGATTGGATGTGTTATGTATTTTTTTGTTAGGTCCTTAAGTCAGGATTTATCCCTAATTAGCATGCACATATTCTTGATTTCGTTATTCTATGCCTTTAATTACCTAATTTTTTCAATTTTTTTTTCTCTGCTACTCACTGTACCCTTCTACCCTCCTATCACTAAGTAGTACACACTAACTAACAATTCTTCCTGGAAACCAAGTTACCCTTAAGTTGTGTTTAGTTTAATGGTTGTATACTACATCTTATGATATTAGTATATGCTGATTTTGTCAGCTCGTTAAAATTATATATTTTTCCTTAATATGAAATAACTAACCCAACTTTTTAGTGGTCAGAAAGCAAATCGTTATCATGCTTTATATCGCCTTTTATATCTTCTTTCTCATCTATTCACCCATTTGTATACATCAATCAAAAATAGAAGACGGTATTTTCTTGTTACTCTCCTTTTTATTTATTGTATGTGTCATAACCTTATATACTTCAGGTAGCAGTCGATTTTAGATTACTAAGTAGTCGAGATAAATTCCTGTGTTTTTAGTTTTTGAGGAGTCGTCCAATATTTACTTAATTGAACCGTAATGAGATCATTTTTTTAATCTCATTAATCCTTTAAAATAATTAAATAACTGTATTGTGATTATTATCTAATCTCAATAATCCTTTTTTATGTAAATCTCAATAATATAAAATATGTGTAAAAACATTTATACTACTTTATAATATAATTACTTAAATTACTTATTTAGAACATGCCATATGAATTCCCTCAAGAAATTTAAGGTACACTAACATTTAATATGTCATTGAATTTTTTCTTACTATTTTCTTAAATGTGAAAATTTTCAATTAAGTTTTTAATAATTTTTGCATTTTATTGAGTACTAAATAAATTTATACTTTTCAATTTATTATAGTTTTATACCTCTGAGCTAAGTAATTTTGTGTGAATAAATTATGTACAAATTATTTTTCTACTAGTAAATTTAAATTTTGTGAGAGATGAGTTAATAGTAGATGAGGAATGTAGTGATGAACTAGCTAAAAATCATATTACGAAGTGAAGGTGTTTATGGTGAAAGACAATATTAACCATGATAAAGTAGAAGAAAAACAGGTGGAGAGTATGGTATTTATTAGTGTTGAACTGAATAATAAAAAAATGTAGTATTGAAACTGACTATTGTGACATAAGTGACAAAGATTATACAGTGATAATGATAATTATGTGAAAAATTACATAATGAGAATTAATCGATAAAGATGTTAAATATATATATATTCAAGGTTTAAGATAGAAGAATTGAATAAAGATTTTTAATTCAAAGTTGGGATGAATTTTATCTTATTGAATGGCAGATTAAATTAAAGCATAAGTAAAGTGAATAGAAATTCCTCTTGTAAGATTAAGACATGCAAACTCAAACATTGATGTGGTGGGATGTTTTGTAATAAAAGTTTATGGTTAAATGCGAGTCCAGATTGTTTATCTTTTTTTTTTGAGCATTAAAAATATAGGGTTTTAATATTTTAAATATTTTTTTAATATATTTTAAAATATAAAAATTAATAATGGTCAGTATATTATGAAAATACAATAAAAAAATAGCAAAAGAAAAAGTACACAACAAAAAAATATAAATTCGTTAAGTGCCTATCAAAATTAACCCATTTATTAAATTTGAGTTTTACCTTCTCAAATAAAATATTCTTTCATTTGCAATAATATAAATGATTAAAAAAATTAAATTTTAACTTAATTTAATCATACAAAATTTAATCCTATAAAATTTAGGACATGGTTCAAAATTTAATCCTATAAAATTAAAGACATGATTCGAATTTATGAGTAATATGAGTAAGGTGTAAAATTATAAAAGTTAAATTTAGAATTTTATTGGTCGATGTATGTAGCTGCAAAAGATTAAAGTAAAAGCTTTAGGACCGTTTCTGCATTTATAAGAAAAACATCCTTTACTTGTGTATTAGGAACGAAACGTTTCGATTTGAAAAACCAGAAACAGGAACTTGAATTTTCGCGAATGGAGGAATATAACGCAGCAGAGACAGAATCGAAGGAGAATATTTGGTGCAGAGAAACAGTGCCAAAGGTTTTCAAACTTGTCTGCTGCACATTACCTCTTTCTAACACAGACCTCGTTTCGCTCCTTCTTGTATCGCCTTCACTTCACCGAACCCTTCTCTCTTGTCAACCCCTTTGGGAGGTATATACTTCTAAGCACTTCTCATTTTTTCATCAAATTATATTTTCATTTTCTTTTGTATCAATCTTTTTTTGATTTTCGGTTGTAATTAGTTTCTCAATTTGCGCGAGTTAAAGAATGCGGGGAATCGCCTTATAGCTGCCCTTTCTTTGGTTAGTATTTTTTCTTTTCTTTTTTGATTTATTTAACTTGTGTTTGGTTTGGGTTGAAGAATTTTTATTGTTCTTTTGTTCAATTACCTAAATGGTGAAGTAAGTTAACTATGTAATAATAAAAAAAAATGATCTTTTTTGACGCCGAAATACCTACTTGATAACATGCTTTAAGGGTAATCTGGTTATTGAAAAAATTAAACTTTTGTATTTGTAAAGTAATAGAGAGGAGGAAGGCCGAAAAAATGAGTGTCAAGTGAGTGCAAGAATTTGTTAAGGTGTCAAGATCAATAATACAAAGGCTTTATTTATTACCATTATGGTATAGTGTGTCTTCATTGTGAGAGTCAATAATAAACATTTTCTTTTGAACTTGCTGCTCCTTGATCCATATGTATGAAAAAATCGTATGTTATAGGTGATGAATTTTAAAAATGAAGGTTTTACTGTTTTTTAAAATTTGTTATTTTATGGCTCTTTGTTTGACATTTTGTGGTTATTTGGGTGGAATTGATGCATTCTTGTAGCCTAGATATCGCCATGTGAAGCAGATTAACCTTGAGTTTGCGAGAGATGTTGAAGACACGCATCTCATTCTTATTAAGGATAAGGTAACATATGCATTTTTTTTACTATTTTATACTTTTTTGTATGAGTTTTACCTTTGAATGTTAAGGATGGAAGTAGTCTGCTGGTTTAACCGAAATATCGTCATATAAATTTGTTACTCTGTTGTGTACAGCAAGATTGATTAGTATGGGAATGTTTGGTGATTTGATATGAGAAAACAAAAAGTGTCTGCATGCGGAGTGTCCACCAATCAATTTGCAAAATCCTGTATTCTATATTTTCTAACTTCACTACTGAATTTTGATTCAAACAGTTGCTAATATATTTGAAAATGGAAATTTTTTCTAACCTCACCAAGCTTGATAAAATTAAAGAGCATGAAGGATGAAACTAATATGGTACAGTCTAGTTTTAGTATTTCTTTCTCTTTTAAAATTTTGGTTATTATATCATGTTGAGATATCACATGTCCCAAATGTAATTTGTGTCATTGTGAATCTGTTGGATAATAAATAGAAAGACGATAGCATAAATTTACAGCTAATTCTAGTAATGGGAATGCAGATCATGGATTGAAGAAGTCTTGTCTGATTATCCTCTCATAATAATTTATACTTTGGCAGAAGCTGGGACATAATATCTTTGCTAATTAGATATTTATTGATAAAGAAAACAACATTAGTTGATAATCTTTGCACAAGTACTTTATGTAATAGAATATATGTCGTCTGCGTTTCTAACCAAATATTTTGAAGCATTTCTAGTGTTTTAATTCTCTTCAAAGCTTGGAGTCTTTAAATCTGAATGCCTGCCAAAAAATATCGGATACAGGAATTGAAGCAATAACCAGTTGTTGCCCCCAGCTCAAAAGCTTTTCGATCTACTGGAATATCAGGTGCTTTAAACTTTTCTTAATTTTTGATGTTTATGTTTGTAGTTGGCAATCTTTATTTGCATTCAAAAGTCAATCCTTATCCTTAGTACTGAAATACGAATTGCAGGGTATCTAACACAGGACTACAATATATAGTGAAGAACTGCAAACATATAGTTGACTTGAACATAAGTGGATGTAAGGTATGTCTTGGTTTTGTAATTAATTTATTCAGTGTTATTGATTTAGTATTGCATGAATGTACATTTACATGACGCATTCCTTCATTTTAAGTCTGTGGGTTGGTTTAAAAGTAATAAAGTTCTGAAAGACTAGCTTTGGAAGTTAAGATTGATTTAGGGCTTTGCAATCAAATCAAATTTAAGCCTTTGTTTGATTAGGGAGTGAAAAAGAAAGGAAATCAAGAGACATTGGGTGAAAACAAAGCTTCTTTGGACTAAGGAAATCACATGTCCCGTTGTCATTACTAATTATAAAACTTAAAATTAGCAATGCAGTCAATAACAAAATGTATGAAAAAACAAAGGCAAATTATAGTAATCCAAAGAGGTAAGATGGGTGTTCGATTTGATGTTAACCTTTATGCAATTATTATCCAACTTATCCTTTTATGGTCATTTGCACTCATAATACGCGCCGTGTCCATTACTCTGTTCTAATTTGCACTTTGCGTCAATTTTTCTACATACTCTGCATAGTTGGTATATATGCTTTCTCCATGTATGCATTTCAATGTAGAAAGGAAAAAGAGATGGATTATATGTAACTTGCTTATAGGCCTCAAACAAAGTGCCTGTAGGCTATAACTTAGTAGCTAATTCTTATTGTGAGCAAAGTACAGCTATCAATGTCTACAATATTCTAACAGTATTACTGAATATGCTTTAAGTGTCTGTTTGGATAAAATTTTCCAAAAGATATAATAGTAAATTAAAAAAAAATCAAATATTCTTTCTAAAAAAGATAAAATTATCTTATGCATGGGATAAAAATAAGATTTTAGAGAAGTTAATATCAGAGTTTCTACAAATTAGCTTATGCAAAAACTAATTTTAGCTTTTGAAGAAAATTATTTCACTGTTCTTACTTTTCTTGTCTAAGTGTTTATGAAAAGGTTTTTCCGAACAAACCCTTGTTCTCTTTGTTTTATCTCGAAAAGAAATGGTATTTAGTGCCTTAATGCAAATTCATATTTTTAGTCTATGATAAATTGAAAATTATCGATTGAGAGTTGGCACTTGTATCTTCTGATGTCTCAACAAAGCACTTTTTATGATAATTGCAGAATATTTCAGACCAAGGTGTTCAACTTGTTGCTGACAATTATCCAGAACTAGAGTCACTAAATTTGACAAGGTATCGCCAGTAAATTATAACAGATTTTGTAACATCTTGCATGCTATGAGATTATAAATACTATTTCCCAGATCATGGATCAGTAAGGTGATAGTTTGGGGTGGGAGGATTAGGATGATGCAAATGAACAGTGGGGTCAACTATACCTATCTTCTGATGCTTGTCTCATAATTTTGATGTTTAGGTGCGTCAAATTAACAGATGAAGGTTTGAAGAGTTTGTTGCAAAAATGTATTTTTCTTCAGAGTTTGAATCTCTATGCACTGTCAAGGTTGGCACTGAAACCTGACGCTGAATTCAAGTTGTGTTGCCCTGGAATTTCATTAATTCATGACTATTATTCAGTTTCACAGATGAAGCTTACAGGAACTTAGGTCTTCTATCACGTCTGAAGTTTTTGGATCTCTGTGGCGCCCAGGTAAAAAGTATTGGGTTTTTCTGCAGCTATCTCTGGGCAACCCCATCTAGTGCAGACTACTAATGGATACAATTTTGTCTTGCAGAATCTTTCAGATGAAGGACTCTCCTGTATTTCTAAGTGCAAGAACCTTGAATCCCTCAATCTGACATGGTAAATGAATCTTCAATCTGAACATCTATCTGTCATATTAAAGTAAAGCGCTCGTATTCATTATTTTGCACGATAGGTGCGTACGTGTGACTGATGAAGGGGTCATATCCATTGCAAAGGGTTGCACCTCTCTTCAGTTTCTAAGGTATATTAATTTGAGAAGTTTGTAGCACTTGAATATACAGTACTGGGTGGTGCACTCTTGACTTCTGAAATTTTTTGTGCTTGTCGTACTATGAACATAAATTCTTCTCATGATATATGGTAGGATAAGGGGTTTGAATGTTCATTTTTTTGTTTCAGTGAGGAGCATGACATTCATTTGTACATGACATTCACTTTTGCAACACTTGTACATGACATTCACTTTTGCAACATTTGTACATGACATTCACTTTTGGAACACTTGTGCATGACATTCACTTGCAACACTTGTACATGACATTCAAGTAATGATGAAATATTGTGTATAATAGCCTGAGTAGTTACGTTTAAATCCTGTGGCATGCAATGATGGTATACTTCTTTCATCGCATTTGAGCGCAAGACATTGGTTCAGCATACCACATTTCTCGAGTGGCCAAGCTTGTTTAAGGTAATTGAGACTAGGGATTGGGGTCACTAGCTTTATCTTATTGAAGTTGGCTATAAATCATAGCATATGAAGTAATGCATTGTCATCATGCATAGGTGTAGTAAGAGCAAGAGCTAAGAGAAGAGTACATTTCAGTCATGCAATCATCTTGAATTTTTTTAGGGCTAAATATGATTTTAGTCCCTAAATTTTGATGTGAGATTGAAATTTGTCCTTATCCGAAACTTTACTTTTGTCTCTAAACTTTAAAAATGAATAACTATAGTCTTTTTAATCCAATTATGTTAATTTTTTTTGACGTGTCAAACATGTTTCATTTGAGTAATTTACACCATTTGACATGTTCTCACTTCAATGTCAATTGGGAAATGCATCTGACACAAATTTAACGTAGTTGGATTAAAATAACTATACCTATTCATTTTTAAAATATGACGATCAAAATATATAGTTTCAAACAGGACGAATTCCAATTTTGCGTCAAAGTTTAGAGACTAAACATATTTAACAATTTTTTTTATTAATCTTAACTATTGTATATGTTATATAGTGGAGATTTACTCCTTTCATAATATGATGTCACCTAATATGCTTTGTGTTATCCAAAAATCACTTCTCTTACTGATTTATTGAAAGGCATGTGTAGCTTGTTTGGAATAGTTGGTGTGACTGACAAAAGTCTGGAGGAACTCTCAAAGTCTTGTTCCAACAAAATTACGACCCTTGACGTGAATGGATGCATTGGCATCAAGGCAAATTCCTACCTCAACATAGCACTATTTCTATATAAAAGGAATGCTAGTAACACACTCTTTAACTCACTATTTCTAATATATATACTGAAGAAATTAAGAGAGACTTATAAAAAGTTGTTGATTTTCAATAAATTCTAACCAATAAATAGCTTGTTCGAAAGAGTGTATTGGTAGCATTCCTCTAGTGAAAAATTCCAATTATTAGCTGGACTGGTTTTTCTAATAGTTCCTTTATTCCCTTGCAGAAACGAAGCCGTGAAGACTTGCTACAATTGTTTCCCTATTTGAAATGCTTTAAAGTGCATAGCTAATGAGGTGGTTGAGAAAAGAAAATTTGGTGATAAAAACAGTCCTTTAACAATTAGGGCATATTAACCTTGAAATTTGCAAATTTAATCACAAATTTTTTCCTATTTCTTTCTTCATGTGGTGCCTTTTTTAGTTTACCAATTTATTGTAGTAAAATTATGTATTTTTGGGCGTTAGAAAACCGTGTGCAAGTAATTTTTGTTGATTTGAATGATTGTGTCTTATTTTACAGCTACAATTGTAACACAAGAAGCCCGAGTGTAAGCGAAAAACAAAATTGTGTATTGACCTATGAATTTCTAGTTAAGAAAATGACGAGGTTAAGAAAAAGGGTTTTTATTTGTAAATTAACCTATGAATTTTAACCGTTTTTTTAAAGTGTTTTATGTAGCTTTTCCTAAAATGAAAGTTGAGATTAATTTATGAAAGTTTGATTTATTTATTTTATAAGTATTTATAATGAAATCAAAGATAAATCTTTGAATTTTTGAAAATGTAGTGGAATGATTGACTCCTTCCTTATCCTTTCTTTGGATGGTGTAATGGAATATGAGAAAATCTTTTGTTTGATGTTGTATTGGAAATTGATAAACTTTTGGAAAAGAAAGGAACAAAATTAACATGACAAAGTATATTTATATTGGATGAGATAGTAGGAATAAATATAAACTAATATAATTTCTTTTGTTAAGAATAATTTTATTTATTAATTATTATATTAAAATAAAAGTACACATAATTGATTATAGGTGATATATATCCCATTATGTATGTAAAACACTTTGAAATACTTGTTATTAAGCGTCAACGTAATTTTCTAATTAATTCTGACCAAACAAGAATCATGATTCAGACTATGTAGCCTATTGAACTTTCTCACTTTTGTTTTATTTTGTTTAGAATTTAAAAAAGAAAATGACATCAGTTTATGTCACGTTACTGTAAGTTCAGACGGTGTTAAAAAATTAATGTTGGGTGTTATTTATCACTTGCAACATAATTTGATTCAAAAATATTGAAGATAGAGTAATATTGAGTCGAACAACTATCAATCTCATCTTTAAGAAAATTGAGGGGATACATGTAAAGAAATTGCCCTATTAATTTAGCAAAAATGAAGAGATGAAGATGATATTTGATTTGCTTGTCAAATATGATACCAAATTTATGTCACCCATCATACAATAAATTAGAGTAAAATATTTGAAGCAAAAGGTTGAAAAGACTAATAAGATTTTTGGAAGAAAAAATGGATACACAATAATGACAAATTTATAGATTATTGGAAGAGGAAGAGAACTATACCAAAAACTAATCTTATTTCCTTATTGAACATACTAAATGAAAGGATTTGATAAATCCTATACTTGATTTGCCACTTATTGATATTGAGATGTTGAACAAAATTAAAGAATCATTTATTAGGATGTTTACAAGGAGTGATTATGTAATCAATTTATAGAGACTGGAGATAGAATGCTTGTAAAAATAATTGATAAATAAGGGATTTTGAAGATAGGGTATTCAAGTGAGAAACCAATCTTAAGATTTATTTATGAAGAAACAAACAGCTCTAAACAAATCATACAAAGTCTCGGTGAAAGATAACAATAACTAATTATTTTTCGCTTGTTTGATTTTCTAATTTATTTATTTTTATCTTTCTTATCTACACTTCCTTTTGGAAAATCGTTGATCAAATATGAAACCACCAATAATTGCGTAAGTTATCGCATATTGTAAGTCATCTTAATCTCATTTTACACTATAATCTGGAATATAAATTTGATAATGAAGTAAAGCGTGGAGTTAGTGATTTTGTTTAGATAAATTGGAGAGAGGCCATTCATGAGATCGCTAAGATTGATGATTTGATTGCTTTGAGTAATATTTTCATTAGAAAAATTTGTTTCTTTTGGTAGTCTAATAACTCAACATGCACTTAAAATAAAACTACAATACAATGGTACGAATTATATGGCAATGAACACCCATAATTACAAAGGTTTGTTACAATGTTGTGCTTAACTTGTAGTTCGGTTGTGCACGTAACATGAATGTTTTTAAGAATTTAATTTTACAATCATTATTTAGGTCCAGTAAAATATCACGAATGATGTGGTGGTTAGGATGGATAATTATCAAACGGAAAATCAAACGAGAAACAAGGCATTTTTACAACATCTGCGTTTATTATATCTTTAATTAAGCATTTTCAAAACTCCTCCACGATCTCTTCGAAATAACTTTATTGATCAAAGGTGTCAAAAGGCGTAATCAAAATAGATAATTCTCCAACAAAACATTCTGCAAAAACACAACATTCATTTTGTCGTACTGTGATGAGAAAATAGAATGTTAATGATTTTTAGAGCAACACAAGAATACTCACTGATTAAGCCCTTTCTTACAATCCCTAGTTGTAAGCATATCTTCCTATTTTGGCAATATATAATCATTGCAACAGTTCAGACCTCATCCCATTTTAAATTCTATTCTACGTTATCAATTACGCCATGCCAAATTTGTCAAGTTTCTGAAAACAATTATCAAGTTTGGAAGATTAAGAGGGCAGATACGTGAGAATTTGGAGCTCTATCTATGCATAGGGCTCCGAGGAGGCAACTAGGTTGGAAGGGGACACTAGTTCTTCACTATTGCTAGTAATAAGATGTATGGAGTATGGAGCCACAATGGGCATCTATGAGAAAATTCCCTTTTAAAGGGAAAAGAAAAACTAGGAGATTTGGGGAGAGGGGGTGAAGAAAGAGACAAGTCAATAAGGCAGAAAATCATAATTTTTTTCTATGAGATAAAGGTGACATGATGATACATAGCAGATCATTGCAATGATCCCCACATGGAGATACCTGAAAAAGACAGGCATGATCTACCATTTTTACAAAAAACTTACCAACCAAATGCTTCTTTGAGCCTTTTTCTTTATGTATCTCTGAAACTGACCTACAAGGAATGGAAGTGATCATCAAAAAAAATTAAACAATCCCTGAAATGCAAGCAAACAATACACCTAAACTCTAACCAATGTGATAGTGGAGCAGGATATGAAATAGACAGAAAAAGACAGCAAGTTTGTTCAATCAATACTTAATATTCTTTTACTCGTATACCATGTTTAAAACTATCTATGCCCCCGAGCATAATAGTGTGAATAATCTCAGAGAACACAAAAGAGTAGCTCCTAATATCATGACAATGTTTGTCTTCATGACAGTTAACATTTCTTTGCAGGGCTGGCGCAGAATAATATGCATGTTGCTCATGAGATCATCTTTAACAAGTTCAACAAGGGACCATACAAATTCAAAGGCTGCCTATATCAGAAATTCCTCAATGCCAATGTTAAAACAGCATTCTAAGGAGTCAGATATGCCGTAGCATTACATGGGTGCTACACGGTTTGTTTGCAATTTTAGGACACTGACAGCAAATGTCATTTCTTTGATAATTCAAAATTGTAAATTACTACCTAGTTCCACCACTTATTTTTTCATCCATAACATCCTTCTTCTCAACCCTCACTCTAAATGACACAACCCTATCCCCCTTTTTTCTGCTAATAAACAGGAGACTTGACAGCCTTTACAATTTTAGAGGAACCAAGCACCAAAAGAAAGTTTATGACATTAATCTTCTTCAATAATAACTAATCAAACATGCTACATGCTTGTGGAAGAGGTGGAGGCGGAGGATGGCAAATACCTTAAGCGTCAACGCCTAGATTTATTCTTGCAGCAGCGGAACTCAGCTAAGAGAGCTATGTGATCTGAGGACCATTCAGGTGAAGGAAGTGCAGTGTCCTTCCTCAAACTCTCCTCGTCCAGTAACTCCAATAATGACTCCACAACCAAAGAATCCGCTGAAACCACAAATCATATCGCTTCATAAAATTGTGACTCATATATAGACTTAAAGTTAGCAAAGTGATATACAACATGCCCACCTGTGTAAAATATGTAATCTAGAGTGCCAATAAAATCTCTAGTGACATTTGTGAATAAAGGTTCATTTGTTCCACCGTCCAGTCTTCTTTTATGGTGATCATATCCAAGGCTGACTGTTCTCGCAAAAGATGAGTATGCACTGACCTAAATTTATGACACGAACAGCATATTAAATAGGAAAAATGATACAAAAACAGAACTAAAATAGGCAAACGAGCATATTTTGAATATGCCATTACTTAATGGGATGCAGTCCAATAAATTACCAGTGGTAACTGATGAACCAACTTGCTGTGAGGACGTAAAATGTTAAGTGGGTCAACTGCTAAATCAGGATGTGAAGGATCTACCTTCCCCATTGCAAGAAGTGCATGAGGAGCACTGCAACAAAGTTCAGATTAACCATTATAAATACAATATCCTTCCAAAATAAAAACAAAAAATTATAAAGAAAAGTATTCATCAAACCTTCCCGGAACTGAATTAAAATCTCCACAGACCAACATTGGAATGTCTGCGCTTGCAGCTATTTTCTCCAACCCTTTCAAGAGAGTGTGAACCTAAAATAGGAGAGAAAACAATTAGATAGAGTAATGTTCAAAACAATCTTATTGATATGAACAGACTAGAAAATAATTATACCTGCCAGAGTTTCACATCCTTTAAATCTTGGGGCACGTTTACATGTGTATTTGCCTAAAGTTCACAAGCAATGTGTTAGGAGTTACAAGCAGAATCCCTACAAAAGCAGTTCAACATAAATCTAAAAAGGGGCAGGCACACGGGAGGGATAGCATATCAATCATAGAGGAAGATCAAAATTATGGTTTTAAGAAAATTGCACATTAACTTCATCTATTCTATTTTTATAATTACCAGCATAAGATACTTTTCTTTTGCTCAATGGAAAAAAAAAAATAAGAGAGAAAAGTAAAAGAGTGGGTCCCCCCAATGCATCACCAAATGACATGCGTAAAAAAGTGGTAGTTAAGTAGTATTTATATAGTAATAATGGAAAGGGGGCAGAAAGGAACATCCAGGACCCGTACTAGGCACAATGGTCACCAGAGAAAAAAATCTTAAATGCAGTAACGACCAGGAAACTAGGGAACAATAAATAAATGCAATAAGCAATAAAAGAAAATGTCAAACAAAAAATACACATCATTTTAAATGAAAGAGCTTACCACACACAGAAGCTGTCTTTTCCCAGGATTATCAAAAGGTTGATTGTTAACTTTTGCTTCTAGAACCACAATTAGTGCAACATTATCCTAATACCAAAAACACTTGGTAAGTAACAATTATACAAGACAATCATTTTTTTTCCTTCCGAACATAAAAAGTGAAATGTAATCTTTCACAAAATAAGCCACCTTAACCAGTCTGTTCAAGGCACTTTTTTTCTGAGTGGTTGGAATTGTAGCCTCTGTCAAAGACTGTGCAGCTTTGTTAAATTCAACCTGCATGCAAGCACACATCATTGTAATTTGTATAGAAACATAACAGAACAGCCATATACAAAATCAATGCCCAACCTCATATTTCTTCACATGTGAAAATCTGTCTCTGCGAAAAAATGTTGCACAACCATCAATTGTATTGGTGTTGCTACTGTACACCTGTAGCCCACAGAAAGTGTTTAGCATATAAAATATTTTGAAGTTTATGATCACAAGGACCAGAATATTGCAACAACCTCATTGGTTTTTCTCTTGTAAAGACCATAATAGCCATGTTTGTCCAGTTCAGGAGAAAAAAATTCATCATAATGATCGCTTTGAACCTGGAGGGAAAAAAGGTTCTGTTAGCTAATACAGAAGCTATTGAAACCAAAATTTCGAAGCTGGCTATGAGGATATCAAGATCAGAAGAGACTTAAGAACTATAACTTAAATTTTCAGAATAACACTATAGTAACTGCAACTCTAACTTAATTAAACACCATTCTCATTAAAATAAATAGTCAAGGCACCAAGTAAATAAAACAAGTTTCTTCAACCAAAATCAGAAGCAAGAACATGTTCATGTACCTCCTGAAGACAGATAATGTCTGCACGGTAACCAACAATTTCTCGTAACAAATTTTGCCGGCGGTATGGCCAAGAAAGTGCCCAAGAAGGGCAGTAATTGTATAGATCACTTGAGGCATATGCTTCAGACAATATATTGTAGGATAAAACAGTAAAAGTTCCTGAACTTGTCATTCTCGCATCAACATCTAAATGCCCTACTCCATCAACACGTATCTGCCGGCGAGGAATAGGTGATGGAGCAGGAATGACACGTGAAGTTAGTATAGTGTTAACAGGCCCCGCAGGCAATTTTGTCTCTGCATCAACTACAACACACTCGAACTTAAGGACATGACCAACATCATCAGCAGTAGGGGTATAAGTCTTAGATCGTCCAACTTCAAACCAAGTTTCACCACTTCTTTGTGTAACAGCGGCGGGATACAAATTTGTTGCAGACCCATTTGTCAAGCTAGCACTTGAAGCAGAAGCAGATAAGGTCCCAGACCCAGTACTATTAAAGCGTCCAAATACCTCTTCCTCCTCATTTCCATTTTCATTAAGAGCACTTGCAGCACGATCATGTAAGACACGATGATGCTGCCATGCATCTGAAAAACACTTTGTTGTGCAATGGTAACTCTTGGAAAGAGGAATTTTAGCCTTAACACAACCTAGGCATTGCAGTGTGGCTTGCTCTGATGGATGTATGCTACAGACAGCAACTTTTTTATCACTCTGTACACGATACCTGCCAAAAGTAAAAGGACAGAGTCAGCAATGTAAACTATCAAATGTTGAAATCAGAGTAATACAAAGTGTACAAATATATATGTGAATGATTCATGAGTGACAAATTAAGAATCCAGGACCTACCAACTAATCCAAAACCAAAATATGAAAAAAAAAAAGAGGGAGTATCAAGATATAGAATTTGAACCTTCGTACATACACACACTACAAATACAACCTTTCACTCACAAACAACTTTTAAATTAAACTCACAGGCAAAACCCAGACTGCATGAGACAGTTACAAATAATACAATCATCAGCACAGAAAAACCAGAAGTTATATCTTTCTCCACTTGACCGTTTGAATGCAGACAAATTAACCACGATAAACTATAAAACACATGAACTATCTACATAACATATATAAATTGAGCAAGTAACAGTAACACTTTTTATAAGTATGTCATGTATGTAGATAGGTAGTAACACAGTTTCCTCAACAAATATAAACATTATATCATAGTTTATATATAATTGAACACATGCACTTACAGAGGCAAGAGCAGATACAATGTATATGTTAAACTACCCTACAAAATATCCAGAATCATTAATTAAAAAGAAAGCATATTCCCCATAAAATCTTTCATGCTCATGGTAACAAGACTGGGTATTACATGGTGTGTGACACTGTGTCTACCTCTATATACATGCACACAGGATAATCCCAATTTCTTGGATTCCTATCGTGATGCTGCAAGTAATCATTGACATTTTGGAGACCAAGGAAATAGGAATCCAGGATGTCTCCACATCCTTAATTACTTAACAAATACTTTTTAGTTACTTTGAGTTGCAGCACCTAACATAAAAATTGGATAGCAGAATATCTCACATACCCATAAGAGGATGATGATCTACCAAAATTCTCATTGACAACAAAAAATAGAAGTACAATAACATAATTCAGTAAAACTATAGAAATAATATAAATTTTAGTGTGATATCTTTCATTGTTAATTATATTTGAACTCAATTCCACGTCTAGGAAAAACTATAAGAGGATGAATTATCCCATAACCCAAAATTCAAAGCTTAGAGAGAAATTTTGATGAATAGTTAACAAAAACATAACTTTATAAAGGCTAATTTTAACAAAGAGTAAACACTACCCATGATTTCATAACCAGTCCTAAGCTGGGGTAAAGGAGGAGGATTGTGTTAGGCTCCCAGTAACCGGCATAAAACTTGTCAAAACCACAACACATATCACTCACAGTTATTTAATAAGATTTCAAGATCTAAACGTGACAGATAAATAGGGAATGAGAACTTTGACTCCAATATATAAGAAAAATGGGAAACATTCAGAATTGTCTTAAATTGCATAGGGATTAAACATATGACCTACACTATGAAATTATGGTAACTACGAAATTATGGTAACGGTGGCTATGCATAGATCAAGAGATGACACTGAAAATGCGAAGAATTAACTTGGATTTGTGCTGGGAAGGTCTACAAGAGAAGCTATTTATTTTCTATGGGAACTGAGAAAATGCACAGGTGCAGGTCCACATACAATTGCATCCCAATGCCTAAAAATGCATTGAGCGACAATCATAGTATACCATTAAACTAATTTGCATCAATTAGGCACAAGGCTTTCATCCTATCGTCAAAATCCTTCTTAGTCTTACATAAGACGTACTAAAAGAATTCTAATAGTTATTATGAAGAAATATCACATAGCCATAATACCCAAGACTTTTTAAAACGACTGCAATCAGGATTTCAGCCGTTCGTGGCATCAAGGTTTTGGGGTCTACACAACCCAAAATTGTGACACATTCTATTACACACACAACACATGAAAATGGACCCAAGACGGGAAAGTCCTACCGCCTAGTATATCATTATCCTATTCTCAAAAACCCTTTAACCTCACACAAAGTTACTTACAGAACTCCCACCATTATAACAAAAAGAAAGAGAAGAAGATAGCACCAACACCCAAGCTTTCAAAAACAGTACCACCATATCGGCCATCCAAGACGTCAAGGTTTTTGATCGTGACCACATATCAAGGTTTTTGAGCTCCCGGACCACATTAAGGGTCACATTTATCCATAATTGCACACAATGTCAAAATTTGAAACCTTGACAATATCCCCAGTTTCCCACAATGCCAAAACAATCGAACTAGGTCGCAACTGCAATTTAAAAACCACCACAACCAAAATCACTTTTAAAACCTTGGTAAGACCACATAGGCTTACTACTTTAACTCATAATATTACAAAAAGCTCACAACAAAACAAAACAAATAATAAGATAAAACAAACACTCAACGCACTTCTTTTCAACTCCAACACAAAACCGGAAAACAGGTTTTGTTATAACACCCTTGGCAAACTAATCATGTCAACCAAAAACTACAGTGAAATTTGTCAAATCCTAATAATCATTCCCCTTTGCTTGAGCGAAAGTCAATCCCTGCTATTTCAAAAAACAGGAAGGGAAAAAAAACAGAGTGCACGGATGGAGAAACGGACCATTTGTAACGGAGGAAATGGCCGTCTAAAGGGGCGGTTTCGGGGACATCGTCGGTAGAGATGCTCTTATCGGGACGGCGAAGGAGGACGTAGGGTGTGAGTTCGCAACCTACAATAGGAATTTCCGAGGGCAGGTGCACGCGCACCACGCTCAGCATGCTTTACTTTTCTTCTTCTTCGTTCTCTTCTTCTTGACAACAGCGAAAACAATCGTGAAAACGTGATAACCCTATGATGGATAATCGAAAGCCGCGGCGGATACCTGGCGGATCCGCCATTACTTGACCCAAATACCCGCCAGCCTTGCAAACGGATCTGAGGATTCGAATCGAAGGTTCTGGAAAGGAAGAGGGAACGGTAAGGATCGATTGCTAGGGTTTTACTGCAGAAGAAGAAGAGAGAGTGCAAGTAATTGTGTTTTCTCTTCCAGGGTTTGCTTTTTCTTTTCTTTCTTCGAATTTTTTTAGGGAGTTTTTGTTAAGGGAGGAGGTATACGATACGACGACGCTGCGTGCTGTGATGTTTTAGTATGTTTTGGAAGATTAGATTAGGGAGATATTTTTTAGGGCAAATTATTGGATTGGATTTTCTGGTGGGTACGGTGCACCGTGGAATATTCCAAGATAGCTGAAATTGCATGAAGCTCTTGTCTACATCTATGTGATCATAGTAATAATTTAATATAAATAAATTACTAACAAATATAAATAAATAAATTTATGTGTAATTGTATTTATATTTTTATTATACTAAAAAACAATATAGTTTATTATATATATATCTACAAATTTATAAAAATAGTATTAAGAAAAGTAAATTATTTAATTATTTTAAAATTAAATAATTGTAGTAAATACATAACACTTATTTTAATGTATACAATATACATCATACGATATGTATATAATACATCGATACATTTATTTTAAATATATATATATATATAATATATGATATATATATTAAAAAATAAATAATAATTATTAAAAGTATGATAAATATATAATTATTATAATATAAAATTAAATTAAAATTATGTATAAATCAATGATGGAATAATAAGAGGTCTTACTCTCTCACCAGCTAGAAGTTACTCGAAACAAAGTACATGAAATATAGGTGTCATGTTATGTGGGTGTGGTGTTTGAATAATTTATAGCTGATTCTATTGAGAAAAGTTAGCAGACAAAAATTGTTAATATATTTAAATATTTAAAAGTATAAATATCAAAATTTGTATTCAATTATTTTTATGGCAGACTCTATTATTCAATTATTTATGAAGACATATACAATATGCTTGATGGTAACAAGAATGAAAGACACAATCAACTTCTTTTATTTTAATTTGTCAAAAAACCAAAAACAATAAACGGTTAGAATTAAAAATATAAATAAATTCATGTTTTAAATTGGTTTCTATTGAGTTTTACTGGAGTTGGATCATCTAACAAAGAACTGATTTTTTAAAAATAATTTAGTTACATATTATAATATATTAATTCTATGTCTTTAGTTTACTTTAATGTGTATAATTTATTCCTTTAAAGATAATAAAAATCACTTTAATATAAAATAGTAACATAAAATCAAATAACTTGTTAAGATAATTATAAAAGCATCCTAAAGTCATATAAAAATTATTATGAAAAATATTTTGTTTTTTTTATGGAGTTATTGGACCATGAACTTTCATACTTTTATTAATTATTAGACTTATCAAAATTAATAATGTTTGTGTTAGGATTTGGAGAATAGATCATTTTTATTTTTATTTTTACATAAGTCATTTTTGGTCTTATTTATTAAAAAATGATGATTTGATGTATTTGATTTATTTATATTTATATTTATCGATATTTCTATCAATATATAATGGAGCTTGTTATAAGGGTTCATATGAATATAGTTTTTGTGCATAACTTAATCAATAGCTAGTTTTTGTTGAGTAGTTAATAAATGTTCATACAAAAACATTAGGTTTTGATGGTGTGCCAGACTAAAATGAAGTTAGGTGAATGAAGAAAAAAAAGTTAATATAAAGTTTATAATAATGGTTTTTAAAAAATTACATATTTTTATTATTATTAAATGTGTAGTGTTTATATCTATTGAATATTGGTGATGATGCTTTAAATGGATGGACGAAGTCTATCAGGATAAAGAAATATATATCTTTTTGTGAGATATCACACATTACATTCTTACTTTTGTGTAAACTTGGAAAAGGTACTACCAGATATACTTGTCATTTTATAAAAACTAGCTTGATTTAATTACATAACAAAAAATATGTTTTTCATATTTTATGTGCAATTAAGGTACATTGCAGCTAAAAATTGTTATGTTCAAATTTCATATCTTATATCTTACACAATAATTTGTTGAGCATGGATTAAGACCAAACAATATTCATCATATATGTCACGAGTATGAATGGTAAAAATAATCGTTATTACGGATATTCATTGATATTCACGGATAAAATTTGTAGCGCATAATTAATATATACGGATAGGAGGTATTTTAATACTTGTTTATAAATCATATTATCCATATTTGGAGGTACCCGTTACTTGCAAAAAATTCAAATTTAATTTATGTCTTATTAAGTTAAATTAATTCAAATTAAAGTTTAATTTATATTTTATTTTATATTTTTCATAATTTTATTTAAATTTTATTTTAAAAAATTATAATTTTTTTTTAAATATTCGCCGATATTTACAAATACTCGCGAGTAATTTTTAAACGAATACCTGACAGGTAACAAGTGAATTTTTTGTTGCAGGTCAAGTAGCAAGTAAGTACTATCCGTACACAATCTGATCCTTAATCATGAGATTAGTACTATACATAAACATTATTACAAATCCAATTTAACATTTTAAAACTATATATATATATATATTAATCATTTGGAAATCAGAGAAGGTGATTATTTCATTTAAATTGTTGATATATGAAGTTAATTAGTGATGTAATATGTTTCTTATTTATATGTTGGTTCACCCTAATTGACCTATGTTCAATTATCATTTACCAAATTTAAAGGCTTTTACTATTCAAACTTGATAAAAGTATTATTAAATTACCACTTTTAGTTTATTTATGTATATAAAATCACTCTTAGTTATTCTTTTATCTTAATCCAATATAAGACATGAGTACACTACGTCTTTCTTTGCTAAGAACTTAATACCACCCACGACAATACAATAATAGTTGATTAAAATATTACAAGAAAATTCTCACATATTGTTTAATACTTCTTATAGAAGAGAAAATTCTTAAACAATTAATGCTTTCATGTTATGATAAGATTTTTTTCCATCTTAAATTGTTCACTTAACTTTTTAACAATATGACGCATCGATTAGGTATGAATATGGGAAATATCCGATTTTTTCAATTGGGTATGAGGATGGGATGAGGATATACATATATGTCTCATCCTCGCCCCCATACCCGCCATAATACTCGTCCTACCATATCGTCATCCCCGTTTAAATTATTAAAATATATATTGTCTATTAAGTAATCTTATATCCATATATATATATATATATATATATATATATATATACACACACACACACATTTTCTCTTTTTTATTTTTTTTTTTTTTTTTTTTTGTCATGAAATTTATTTTTATCTCCAATATATTTTTCGTCGTATCCCAACTTTTATGCAATTACGTTCAAATATATATTAATTAAATATTTGTTATGTCTCACATTTGAATATTTTTATTTTTTTTAATATTTTTATTTATTGTATATTTTCTTTTTCACATGAGAATGTTTAACACTATCAATTTAAGTGTTTCGTAGTACAAAACTTTCATTAATTAGGTAATATAAAACATTTATTTTCTTTATTCTACTATTATTAATTTTTGTTTAATTGGAAGAACTCTTTTATTTCGGTAAAACGAATTTTGTTATATATCAATCATCAACTAAGTTGATATTTGGAAAGGTTTTTTAGATCTTTAAGGTATTTTATCTTATCATATTCTTAATTATACATTTATTTTTCTTTGTGTGATTTCATTTAATGATCTCTCAATTTTTTTTATAAGAGACAGATTTGATAATTATTTTAATATTTTATTTGTTGTTTATTTTTATAATGTAGAATACTATTTTGATATTTTTAATAATTATTTTTATTTTCTATCTCATTATCATATGTGTAATTTTAGTACTATAATTTTTTAATTAAATTTTATTTATTATAATATAATAATTTAATATAATCCTCATGAACCTTTTTTATCTCCATCCGATATTTATTGAAGTTTAAAAGGTGAAAGATCTATGTTAAAGTTTTATTATTATTATTATTATTTTAATCTTTGTTCTTTATACGATTCTGATCAAGTGGTGTAATATATAACTTTTATTAGTATATAAAAAAAAAAGAAATTTCATTAAAGTTTAAAAAATTAAAGTAAATAGACATTTGAAATAATTTTTAATTTGATTTGTTTCCTTTTATATATTTTTTTAAATATTTTTAAATTTTATCAACTAGGTTTGATTAATGTTTGCAAATTTAATAAAGTTTTCGTGAAATTTTACTTAGTATTCTAATTTAAAATGTATATAATTATAATATATAATATAATTTATTTCTAAATTTTTTATATTGAAGAAACAACACTCTTTTCAATATTGAATATTTAATAATATTATGTTTCCTTTATCATAATTTTTTATTGTTTTATAAAAAATAATTAATTGATTATACCTGTTACCTGGGGGATGGGATGAGACAAAAACTTATACCCGTCAGGTTTGGGGATGGAGGTGGAGATTCATTTTTTTCTCTGAGGATGGGTATGAGATAGCGAAACTCGTCTCCGTCTCGCCTCGTTGTCATATCCAAAAGTGAATGCAATTCTATATAAAAGACGTGTGACTCTGACAATCCAAAAAGTTTGAAACTAGTGGCGGATCTTCGACCAATATTTTGAGGGTGTCAAAATTTTGGTTGAATTACTCTTTTGTTCCATTTTTTGTTAAAAAATGTCAAGTTGGTCTTCTATTTTTTTTAGCCTCAATTTGGTCCGATTTTTTAAAAAATTGATGCAATTTGATTATTTTCGTTAAATTTCTTGAAGTGGAGCAATGATTTTTTATCATGACTGAATCTAAGATCAGGCCAGTTACACAAATAAAGCAAATCATCTTTATTCACAACTTCAATTTTGATTAAAAAATCTTGATCTGATTCAGAAAATTTAACAAAAAATAACCAAATTGTATTATTTTTTCAAAAATCGAGATCAAATTGGGACTAAAAAAATTGGAGAACTAACTTCACATTTTTGAATGAAAATAAAAATTAAAAGATTAATTTCAAAATATTTATATAAATTGGTAAAAACATTGTATTTACTTTTTGTAAGATAATAAAAAATAATAAAATTATAATTATTGTTATCATTATAATTATAAAATAGATACAAATAATTTTTATAATTTTACTATAATTAATTTTCATTTATAATAGTTAAGTTTCAAATAAAAATAATCAAATAAAAAAATGATTAAATTAAATAAGTGATCACTTGAAAGATAATGTTAATAAAATAATTAGTTTTATTTTTAAAAATATTAAAAAGGTAAAATTGAAAATGTGAAAAAAATATATAAATATATTAAATATAAATATATAAATAATTTTAAAATATTAAATATACTAAAAATATTAATTTTTAAATAGATATTTAAAATTATATATTAATTAAATTATGTAGATATAAAAATTTTGGGGGGCCATAGGCCCCTATATCCCTTCATAGGTCCGCTTCTGTTTGAAACCACAAGGTGATGTAATAAATGGGTGATCAAAAGATTGAATCACTATTAATATCTCATTGGTCATCACTTATTTCTTTCTTTTTTCTTTCCCTGTTGGCTTGCAGCTTGATAAGTGTGGTCAATATTATTCATGCTTGTTTTAACCTAATATTTGTATTCATTCATGTGTTATCTTATGAAAAGAATGTAAGATTTTCTTTTAAGTTAGGTATAATTTAGTTTTTTTTTTGGGATTATTGTGTAGGAAAATGGAAGATTGGAGAATATTTGAGAATTGTCTGGTAGGACCTTCTCGCTCAGCCACTCAATTACTCTCGCCCAACGGTCAAGTCTAATACTCGCCCAACGAATATGTTTTCTCGCTCAGCGAGACAAAGAAGTTAGAAGTGAAACAAAAGTTATCTCTCACTCGGCGAGAGTCTATGCTCGCCCAACGAGAGGACAATTTTTGAAAGTGGTTAATATGTTGATAATTAAACGTAAAAAGAGAGTTCTTAAGAAACTCATAATTTGGTCAAGGGCAATTACAGGGAAAAAAGACTTCAAGTTCCTCGATTCATTCCATCAAGTTCATCAAACTTGTATGCCTTAGATGAATAGGAGTAGTTAAACTCCTATTTCATTGGGGTTGGATGTAATCAGTGGCGGATCTTGACCAAAAATTTTGGAGGGGCCAAAATAATATAATCTTTTGATCATTAAATTAGATTATTAGTATAATGTTACAAAAAATAATTCTCATTAGATTAGATTATTAGTATAATGTTTTAAAATATATGAAGTGGAATGTATATGTTTTTATCTTCACAAATAGCTTCCCTTTAATCTTTTAAAAATAAATAAATCTATTATTTTATTTTCCATCTATATAAATATTTTTTTTCAAAATAATATTAGAATACAAATTTTATCTTATATATTCATAAAAAACGAATTATCCTATATATTCATAAAAAATGAATTTGCAAAAGGCTTGTAAGATAAAAAAATAATGTTAATAACTCTTAAACTAATATTTTATTATCAGGTAAGACGATAGAGAGTTACCTTTTTTTTCAAGAAAGAAAGAAAACAAATGAGAAATCAGAAAAAAAATGAGTTTGTGACTATTTATTTTTTCTTCAGAAATAAAAAAGAAAACATATGAGAATGAGAAATGAATACAATTTGTGAAAAATTAAAAAGACAATGAGAAAGAAATAAAAAATATCTTAATAAATATTTGGTTTAACAATTTTTTTTCTTTATTTGTCCATAAATGTCTAGTTTGTTGTCTAATATTTTTTTAGTCTCAATTTGTTGAAAATTGGAACGGTTAATAAGAATGTTTTTTTTGTTGGTACAGTTAACATAATCCAAGTGTATGAAAAATCTTTTCATTCGCTTCAACAAATTTAATGAAAATAACTAAATTGCATCAATTTTTTCAAAAATCAGAACTAAATTGAGACTAAAAAAAGCTAGATGACCAACTTTTAAGATTAAATGTTGTGTTTTATAACAAAAATAAAAAGTCACACAATTTAATTGTCATTAATTTATAAAATATACTACATATAATTTTTTAAAAATTTAAAAATTTAAAAGATATATAGAATTTAAAAAATTTCAAAAATATACATATAATTTAAAAAAAAATTCAAAAATATTGGGGGGGCCATGGCCCCTCCCTGCCCTATCAATGATCTGCCCCTGAATGTAATGAACTCATACTTTATGTAACTTTTCCAATGTAATATAATCTCTTTCGTTATTTATTCATATGTTATATCAAGATTATTAATGTGTATAGTGGAATATCATGATATTCTTTAGTGTTTAATTAGTGATAAATGAATTGGAACTTAGACATAGATAGAACACCCAAGAGCTTGGTTATAGGAATAAACTTAATCTCTTAGTCATTTTAGACATCTTATCTTAATGCCAAATTCTATGTTACATGGATAAGAAATTAGTGATTTAACATAAAGATTTAGAACTTGATTATAAGGAATTAGGTCAAGTATGCTTATTATGTGAATGTTTGAGTAAGATAAAGATATATTGTGTTATTGTTGCGTTAATTTGATTCGTGAAATTCAACCTGGTGAAACTTTTACTAAATCACTTTATAGTTTCTAAAATTTCGTAGTTTAATATGTTGTTCTACCACTTAAACTAGTATGTAATCATAATTAGACAAACACACGCATGGAAAAAATGATAGTTGGACTTCTAATTTATTACTTGTAACGATTCAATACACTTGCCAAAGAGTTAACACTCCTCTTCTTATTTTATCGACCATAAGCATCTACAAACCATACACTAGTTGAACAAGTTACTAAGCGAAGTTGTTGTTGTGGAACTTGAAAAAAGTGATTTCCAACTTCCGCCTCTATTGGCTTTATTGTGGCTCCCCCGTATATATAATATAATTTAGATTGAGTGTTCTCTCTTTCACTAAGATTAATATAAGAAATTTTAAAGATAGAAAACTTTTATTGTGAAGGAATACTCATTAGTTTTCGTAAAGGGCTTGGAGTCCTATATGGACAAAGATTAAATATGATTATATTTTTATCATTGACCTTTTTCTTGAACACCGGTGAACATTGTATCATAGTTCAATTAAACATTGAGTCAAAAGACAAAGTTGTTTTAAAAAATTAATAGAAAAAACATAATCCACAAACTTTTAGACTTAATTGAATCCTTCAATTCATATTTCATTAGCAAAAGTTACCTATTTGGTTTTGTTAAAACTTCACAAATATGACACATTGTTCTTTTCTAGTGTATTTATCTAAATTCATTGAATACTTCCAATACTTCACATGAGTGATATAAGGTGGCCAAGTGGTTAGAAATAAAGGAAGGGAGGGTGGAAGAGCTGTTAATATGGTGATTTCAAGAGAATTTGAATTTGTTACTTCTAAGTCTTCACTTACATTCATCGATCACACTCAAATTATTTTAGTTGACTTTTAACTTATTTTCAAACTTTGTATCCAACTTTTAACTCTTTATACTTGTTTTGACAGAAAAATATTGAAAAGTTAAAATACATTACAAATATTGTTAAGGAACTAAAACTAGTAAAAAATAGATTGTTGAGCAACTAAAACTAATTAACAAAATATTAAAGACCGAAAATGTTTTTTTTTTAAAGAATAAGAGGCTAAAAATAAAATTTACTCCAAAATTAACGATTGTTGTCACATTGAATCTATAATACTTGAAAGTTTCATTAAAGTTGATATGGTTATAATATTATCGTTTATTCATTTGTAATAATAGAGCAATAAACATTATGAAATTATACTTAAACGAATTAAGACAAATCAAACCTTTATTTAAGGATGAAACATAAAAGAATTTGAAAATTGAAAAACTAAGTGAATTTTTAATAGTGAATGACTAATAATTCGGAGAAACAATAATCTTAACTAGTATGTAATATTTTTAAGTGCTTGAAAAATTATAATGAATAATGACATTAATTAAAATGTGTTCTACAATCAATCCTTTTAATTATTTATAACGTGTAATAAAATATTATTGCGATTATTATCTGAAAAATACAATATATTATTTTTATTTATAGAAGATTTATTTTTTTCACGTATAGCCCATAAATATATTGTATTGCAAACATACATTTTTACTTTTATAGTATTCCGTTTATTTATACACGATTCCAACTCATGTTTAGACGGAATAAAAAAAATGGCACTTTGCCACATTAATTACACACCAAGTCCACATCAAGTTCAATAATATTGATGTAAAAATGTGTAGATATTAAATCCTACGTCGACTTAAAATAGTAAATGAAAAAACATATATAATTAGAAAATCATCATCGGTTTATTAATCAATTTTGTAAAAATAAATAATATCTAAATGGATTAAATATGTTTTTAATCCAAGTTTTAGTGGATTTTGAAATTAGTCCATCTTCGAAATTTTATACTAAATTAGTCTTCCATCTTTAGAAATGTATGAATTTAGTTCTTATTACCAAATTTTGTTAAGTTTATTTGATATTTTAAACGCATTTTATGATAATATTTGAGTTAACATTTAAGCAAAAATGTGTGAAATAGTGTAAAAAGTTCAAATACTACCATGAAATATACTTAAGGTCAGATAAATTCAACAAAATTTGGTTAAAATGACTAAATTCATACATTTTTTAAGATAAAAGACTAAATTAATCAAAAGTTTTGAAGAGAAACTAATTCAAAATTTCACTGAAACTTGAAAGACCAAAAACATATTTAACCTTATATAAATTAAACTTTAAGATTATATTAACTAACAATGTATATGAAATTTGAACTATTAACACAAAATTTAAGTAAATACTTGGGGCACTTCAATTATATTAGAGTCATTTACACCATTTACTTTCATCCATCATTTGATGATACGTTTTTTTTTCCAGTGTATTTTGCATGAAATATATATATATATATATATATATATATATATATATATATATATATATAATATAATATGGTGATAGTGTGCCATTATACCTTCCTTAAATAATGGTAGTGGTTTGGTTCACTTTATTGATTGATTCTTAGTTTTTATATTTTTATAATTGTTTTGATTATATAGATTGATTAAAGACAAACGCACTTGGGTTGAAGAAAAGAACAAATTTAAATTGTTTAATTGATACAAGAGTCCATTTAATAACAAGTTAATTGATAAAGTTGATAAAATGCTGCACACTTTATTTGTTGTTTACTTATAATTATTATCCACTCTTCTTGGTCACTATTTGTAAATAAGACTTTGTGTTTTTTAATCTTTTGGTACAGAGATTTAGTATTTTTTTTTTTTGTAATGAATGACTTGAAGTGCGAGGTAACCTTTTCAATAAAAAAATAATAAAACGTGGAACAAGAAAGAAGTATTAAAGAAATTATTTCATGATTAAAAAGTTAAGCATGCTCAATAGAAGTTACTAAATATTCTTAAACTAACACTTTAAGAATAATTTAAAAAATAGTCGTAGATAAATTCAAAATCAAGAGTGTTGGTGTGGTGATCTACTTAGCCCTAAGCCAAATCAAGGAATGAAATAATAACAAGTAATTTCAATATTTCAACTAGATTTATTTACTCTAGATAATGAAAGGGCATGTCTACAATTCTGAATAATAACTTTTCTTTATCATATATTATTGGAAATAGTTAAAATATGAGTTAAAAGTTCACGTTGGATGTAATAGATAAAGTTAAATACTATATAAGAATAAAGATCTACAATCCCATAGTTTTAAAATTTTGGTGTAAAAGTAGTATCAAATATTTTATATGTGTAAAACTAATGTCATATAACTAAATGAAGTCATAATTCTGAATAATTATAATCATAATATATGAAAGAATTACATACTGAAGATTCATTATTGAAAGACTCATAACACCATTACCTTAAATTTTTTGTATAAAAGTAATATCAAATACTTTATATACGTAAGACTAATGTCATATATATATATATATATATATATATATATATATATATATATATATATATATATATATATATATATATATATATATATATATATATTAATATAATATTATATATATAAATATATATATATATTATTAA